>Ga0182030_10000006_pt1 | contig 285230 bp, 266 predicted proteins | sample 812S3MmetaG_FD_121299 | JGI IMG/M metagenome (GOLD analysis project Ga0182030, IMG submission 121299) | Permafrost microbial communities from Stordalen Mire, Sweden - 812S3M metaG (Illumina Assembly) | ecosystem: Environmental > Terrestrial > Soil > Wetlands > Permafrost | place: Sweden...
GCTCCTGAAATGCAAAAACCCCGCACATTGTGCGGGGCCTTTGTTGCCCGACGAGGATTATCTCCGGCCCGCTTCGCGGCGCCTCCGTTGATCCTGCGGCGCTTTGCATTACCCGAAGGCCCCGACTCGCTTCGCTCGTCGGTTTTTGCATTCATCCGCTTAGCCGAGCAAGCTCGGCACGCTCCTGAAATGCAAAAACCCCGCACATTGTGCGGGGCCTTTGTTGCCCGGACTGGACGTTTCTCGAACCGCTTCTTATCGGATTTGAGGCTGGTCGTTGAGCTAAGTGTTTGATATTCTTTGTAATATTTCTGATCGCTGTTTTGTTTCTACAAGATTTGTTAAACATTTCGATGAACCACCTCGGATTGGTTTCAAACCGACTAATAGCAAAGCAATTAGTCCTACAATATCAATCTCCGATTCCTCAGCGGTCTTTTAAGGTCTCTACTGCGTGACTTGGGATTTCAAGGAGCCCCCCGATTCTATAAAACAGAACACAGAGTGCCCAGAATCGAACAGTTCGTACGCATCTGTATATTTTAACAGATTGATTATCAAAGTTTAAATAAGCCGGCATTTTATTGGTAGTAGCTCTGCTGCATTCCAAAACCAAACGCATGCTCAAGTACTATATTAAAACCGCCTGGCGCAGCATCAGCCGCAACAGAATGTTCAGCCTATTGAATGTAGTTGGTCTCGCAACGGGTATGGCCGTGGCATTCCTAATCGGCCTGTGGGTCTATTATCAGTATTCTTTCGACCGGTACCTTCCGGGTTATGCGTATGCCTATCAGGCAAAGTTCAATGTTGAGATCAATGGTCAGGTACGGACCCAAAAAGAGGTTTGTTTACCACTGGTTGAGGCGCTAAAGCAGGACATTCCTGAGATCGCGTCAGTGGCGCCTGCATTTGGTCCTGTAAGGAATCCCCTGGTGGTGGGGGAAAAGAGGTTGTATCCGCATGGAATGATCGGGGGCGAAGATTTCCTGAAGATATTTCAATTTCCTATGGTGCAGGGAGATGCGAATGAGGCGTTAAAGGGGGTTAGTTCCATTGTACTGACACAGTCGACGGCGAAGGCCTTATTCGGTGATGAGGATCCAATGAACAAGACCATCAAGATATATGGCGATAATTTTAAAGTAACGGCGGTGTTACAGGATCTGCCAAGGAATTCGACCTTCCAATTCGATTACATCACATCTTTTAATGCTTTTGAATCCCAGGGCTGGGTGAAACAATATCGGACGGATTGGAGCCAGAGTCATTTTTTAATCTATGCGTCTTTAAAACCCAGCAGTAATTTCGAGGCCGCTGCCAGCAAGTCCAGGACCCTGGTGAGGACCTATGCGCCGGATACATATAAGGTGGAAAAGCAAGAGGTGTTATTACAACCAATGAAGGATTGGCATTTATACACGGAGTATACGAACGGGAAGGCATCTGGCGGTATGATCGATTATGTAAGGGTATTTTCCATTCTCGGGTTTCTAATTTTGTTGATCGCCTGTATCAACTTCATGAATCTTTCGACGGCAAGATCGGAGAAAAGGGCAAGGGAGGTGGGAGTGAGAAAGGCGATCGGGTCTACGCGCAAATTGTTGATCTGGCAATTCCTGCTGGAATCCGTTTTTATGACCTTTCTCGCGATGGTGATCTCGGTTCTGTTGGTTATACTTGCTCTGCCTTTATTCAATACGCTGACCGGGAGTTTTATAGCCATCCCTTTCAGAAATGTTTATTTCTGGCTCATGATCGTTGGTTACGCGCTGCTTACCGGGTTGCTGGCAGGCAGCGGTCCCGCATTTTACCTTTCTTCATTCAAGCCGATAAAGGTATTGAAGGGGTCAATAGATGTTGGCAAAGCCGCTACGCTGCCGAGAAAGATTCTGGTAGTCCTGCAATTTTCCTGCTCGATCGCTTTGATCATCGGCACGATCGTTATTTATCAGCAAATTCAATTCGCTAAAAACCGACCTATCGGGTATGATCCGAACCGTTTGGTTACGACCGATGCGGGCACTTCCATGGGTGGGACTTATGCAGCTTTCAAGGACGAGGTGATGAGAACGGGCGTGGTGACAAGCATCACCAAATCATTGTTCTCGATCACTGATATGAATTATAGGGAGCGTATCACGGAGTGGCCAGGTAAAATGGCCAATGAGTCTTTTCCAATATTGCTAACGAGTTTAAGTGACAGTGATTATTTCAGGACGACCGGCATTACCATAAAAGAGGGCCGGAATTTTACCGGCCAGCGCAGGGTCGATTCATTTTGTGTCGTGGTGAATGAAGCGGCGGTGAAGCGCATGCGGCTGCAGCAGCCGCTGAATCAATATATTTCGTGGTCCGGGATCGGTATACCCACTCGACTTCGCATTATCGGGGTCGTGCAGAATACCCTCTCCAACTCACCGTTTTCCAATGCGGAGCCCACCATGTTCTTTTTCCTGCCTGATCTGGCGGCCACGCTTACCTACCGCTTGGCACCAACGGTGAATGCGCATGTTGCTATTGAAAGGCTAAGGCCGATCTTCGAGAAATATAATAAGGACGTACCGTATGAATATCATTTTGAAGACGAAAACTATTCATCAAAATTCCATCTGGAGGAGCTTATCGGTAATCTTGCAGGCTTTTTTTCACTTTTGGCTGTTTTTATTTCCTGTTTAGGCCTATTCGGGCTGGCTGCGTACGTAGCTGAGCAGCGTAACAAAGAAATTGCTATTCGTAAGGTATTGGGAGCATCGGTTGTTCAAATGTGGGCCATGCTCTCAAAGGATTTCGTCGTATTGATTGTGATCAGCTGCTTAGTCGCATCACCAATCGCATTTTACTTTTTATATAATTGGCTGCAACAGTATAGCTACCGCATCAGTATCGGACCAATGGTATTTTTGATCGCTTCGATGGGGGCTATTGTCATCACTCTCATTACCGTAAGTTTTCAATCGATCAAAGCGGCATTGATGAATCCTGTCAGGTCCTTGCGGACGGAATGATACTCGGCAAAAATCGCTCAGTTAATATTCGAAGATAATCGCGCGGGCACATAAATAGTTGAAGATGAGCCAAATAACGGAGACGGGCAAACGAATTCCTAACAACAAAAAAGGTTCTGTTTGAAGCAGAACCTTTTTGCAAACAATTGATAATTAGTTATTTGTATAAACCTGTTGCCCGGGCTGGACACTTTTCGAACCGCTTCCTCGGGGATTTGAGGCTCGTAGCGGAATTAAGCGCTTGATATCCTGAAGAATACAATTGCATTATCTCTCTCTCAGTACGAAGAATTTGTTTAACATTTATCGACAAGGCCTATTTCGCCGGTCCACATCCAAATTCGATATCCTTAAAGAAACTCTCAATTCGTCTAACACGCCTCAAGCTCTCACCGCCAGACGAACTAATTTTGTCAGTGTTTTGTATATTATATAAACATTGTATATGAAGCATCAACCTATATTCTTTCTTGCGGGAATAGTAGCAATAATAATCGGCACCATCATCCGCTATTCTGTCGGTCGCCGCCGCTTCAACCGCCGCAATCCGTTCGGCAATCAACAATATCAGGTGTACAGTCAGGCTTTGGTTACACGGGGGGGAATGGTGCGCTAGGGGCATTGGCACCCTGCTCATTTTGGCAGGGGCCGTCCTCATTTTCGTTCGCCTGGCGTAAGTGCCTGTCCATACCCAGATGGGTGTTTTCACTAATGTCGTTGATTTCAATGTTGAGCTTTCGCTGCACGATCATTGAAAGAATTTTCCTGGCAATACCCGATATGTAGTGATCTTATTACATAACTATTTTATTTTCATCAGCTTACACCTATTCAAGTACACTTCAATCAACAGTCTTTTCTGCTTGTTGCCCAGGTTATCGAGCGCAGATCGCTGCAAGGTCCTTATTAACTTATTTAAAAAAGGCCCGTGTATCCTTAAGAAGCAGTCTTTCCCGAAGGATGCTGCATCAACGACTCAACGGTGGGGGCCTTAAAGAACTTTGAACAGTGGATTAGCTAATAGTTATTAATTTTGTCGTGTCAGGTCAAACAGAACCAGGCAATGCTGGCGAGCAACCTGGTAAGGGATAAACCTGATGCTGACGGAATAATTCCGATGATTGGTAAAGGCTTCCTTCACAGGTTGCCTTTACAATTTATTCCCGAAGCTCGATGCCTTAAAAACGCATATGCTTCAGCCGACAATGCCTATTTCATATTTCACTTGCGTCATCCACACATATCTTATTCTACTCAGCAGATGCCTGGCTATCTTGATGATTGCCTTATTGGGTATCATCATCGAACAGTATCTTTTGTATAACATCAGCATGGCTGGATCTTTGCGTATGATGACCCAACTGCTTTCGACGATAGCTGGGCGTAGGTAATGGTTACTGCGATGAGTAATGCCTTTCACTATTTCATTATTTCCGGAACTTCCTGTATCCGGCACAATGCCCACATATGAACAGAGCTTATCCAATGTTTTAAAACGCCTTATATCCTGTAGTTCTGTCATGATGATCATTGCATTTACCCCTCCTATCCCCGGGATACTTTGTAATAATTTTTGCACCGGTGCAAAAGATGATTGTACCGATAATTTCCGGACGCGTTTCGTAGCATCCATCAATAACTTCCTCACCGACAGATATTCTTCTATTGATAAATCTAGGGCGTGCCGCAATGACTCATTTTCACAAGGCAGACGTCTCAATGATTCTATGAATCTGCGGGTCCAGTATTGCTTTGGTTTATCTGCATCTACCTTGAGACCGCTGAACATAAGCAGGTGCCATATCCTGTTCTTGCATCTTGTCTGATCCCTGACCAGTCGACTACGTTGCCGGACCAAAGTACGGGCGTGTTCCATGATGACCGCAGGAACGTAGATAGGCTCCAATTGTGCTTTAGATAGCTGCCGGCTTAGCTTACGGGCATCAATTTTATCATTTTTCCGCTTCTTCTCTTTATCTGACGACGGCACATCCGATGGATTGACTATTATACAATTTATTCCGGATCTCTCCAGGGTACGTTGCAGTCCAAATCCGCAAAAACCAGCTTCATAAACCACCTTGATACTTGCGCCGGGATATCGCTTTTGTAAATGATTCAATAGCAGCTCTTCGCAAGGGTCCTGGCTGTAATCTTCCAATTCAAATTCATCATTTCGGACATTGACCCGCCAGCCCTTTTTGTGGACGTCAATGCCACAGAAAATAGTTTGCCCGTCAAAACGGAGTTGATTAACTTTAGACATGGTTCCCGATTTTTAAGTGAGTTAATGTGGAAATTAAATTTACTTATTATCGGGAACTTGCCATTTACTCAGTGACCCAGCTCATACATAAGACCTTAAGGGCCCCATCTAAGCCGTCTCAGCGAACGGAACCCTAAAGCCGGCAGCGCATATTGGCGAAGAACGAACAAAACGAAAAGGGCTACCGCCAGGATGCAGATACACAAAGTGAGGCGGAACCATAATGGTTCGTCTGTAAATCTCAATTTCCCCTTGAAGAGGTCGTATTCGGAAGGTTCTTTTCGCGTCGGCATGATAATGACATTCTGCCGCAAGAAAGCGGTTTATTTTTACCAAAGTCAGAATTTTGGTAAACAATGGTAAACTGGTAAAACGTTACAGTCGTTGTTCCAATTTGTCCTTGTACTTGGCTTCTGCTGACTTGTTCCTACCCCGAAGGCTACGGCCGTCTGTTCTCTCGCCCAAATTGAGCCCGGGGAATTCTTTATTGAGCAAAAGCGTCAAGTCCTTTTCGGAGATGTGTTTGATCTTGCCTTTGCTACGCAAAATGGCCACCCAAACCTGCATCACGCCCTTCAATTTAGCGCCTATCTTATTGCGCTTCTCTTCGTCAATCACCTTTATGTCTTGGAGGGCCTGGATGGCTTGCTGGAAATACGCCTGATCTTCAAAAACGACTGACAGCTTGTCTATCGGTTGCGGTCGGGTCTTTGCCCCGGCCTTGCGCGATCTCGTTCCTCTAATCTGGAACTGTTCAACAAACGCCATGATCTTTTGACAATATTCCGCCAGGTCTCTGTTGGTCGCGAAGCTGGTAAAGGGATAACGGCTAGATTCACCCAAACGTCCTGAAATGCTCGACCGATCGAGGCCCAGATATATCTCGCCGATCATCTCGTCTGAAATGACCACTACTGCGCTATGTCGCCGGGTGTACTCCGCAGCTGCAGCAAACTCTTTCGGCATCTCCTGGATGTGTCGGTTTACCAGTCGCGCCTTGTCTGTTAAATTGTGGTTATAGTAGTCCAATACAGCTTCGGCCTTCATATATATCTCCTTCAGTTGACTGGTCACCAGATCCAGGTTTGTTGTTTGTTCGAACCTACCGGTAAAATGCTGTTTATACTGCTGCAACTGGAAGAGTTCGCTGGTAGCATAAAGATCCATCCAACTGATGATTCGGCCGTTGATCCCGCTCTTCCCTTGTTCATCGAGGATCATTGGATAAGGAAAGTTATTGGTTGGGTCAAAGACGCTGTATTGGGCCGTATAGATGGCCTGAATAAGGTTCAATTCCCGCATGATCTTGTCCGGAACGGTCACGGCTGGAGGGTTAGCTGCTATTTTTGCCCCCGAATGCTCGACTATCTTGGCGCCACAATAGTCAGCGAGTTCCTTGAACAGCTCCGGGAACATCTTAGCGCCAAAATGATCCGGTAGAGCATGCAACAAATTGCTATAGAAAACTTCGCCTCGATAAGGGGCTTTTGCGTGGACTTGCTCAATGAATTCGAATTTATCAGTAAAATGCGTTCCATTGATCTCCGTTTTCCCGATAAAAAGCTTATGGGCCAAATTTCTATATAAACTCGACTGATCAGTAAAGTTATCGCCTTTCTGTGAAGCCGCCTGCTCCATGGAGATGGCTCGTTCGATCCGGCCTATTTCCATCGTAGCATATTCCATCTCCACATCGAAAATAGCGATCCGATCTTTGTCTGTTTCACCGCTGGCCAGGTAATCTCGCTTGCTGGTGATGTTGGTGTTGAGAATGGCCCGATAGTAATAGTACTGGTCCTCCAGCGGAAGCGTTCTTATCCGGGCTCTGGTCTCCATCTCGATCCTCCGCTGCACCTCCGGCCGTACCAGTCTTGCCGGGATGAGCTGTCCCTCAGCGTCGCGGTAATTCGAGCGCGCCGCGATTAAATCAAACTGCAAGCTTTTCAGGTAGGTGAGAAAATGAAAATACCGCCCATAGACCCTAGCCGCGGTAGAATTTTCGTTGCATTGGTCCCAAGACATCACGTACCCTTCGTAATATCCGTTCGCCAGCCGGAGGAATTCGTGCTGCTCATTGGTGAAATCTTTCCGTTCGCAGACCTCGGAATAGGACAGCTTTCCGGCCTCCGCTATCCAGGCCTCGATCGCCTGAATTTCTGCGGTTACCGACGGTTCGTTCCAAATCCCGTACTTATTGTAAAAACAATCCTTCTGGTACAGGAACTGTACGCGGGCGTAGTAATTTCTGAATAGCTCAAAAGCTTTCTGCGGATCATTGGGGATTTCCGGATTGCGCCGCATCAGCTGTCCTTCGGTCAGGCGGGGATCCTGTGCGGCCTCTTCCTGGGTGATGGGCGCTTCAATCATGAACTTCCGTTTCAATGCCTCGTGTTCTTCGGCGAATCGGAAAAAGGAGTTCGTGCGCTGCTGCTCATTATGTCCCATCGTCTCTCGTTGAAATAGCGCAATTAATTCTTCGACCGCCTTACATTCAGCCATATGCACGGCCATTGTCAACAAATCGCTTTTACTCCACTGGCAATATACAACAATGGCATCAAAAGTGGATTGGATCCGTTTATCCCGGTTTATTATTTCGGTTACAACCGTAGGGACATAAGAGCTTCCTTTTCCCTCCAAATCCGGACAGCGCATTTCCGGCCGACGCTGGATGTCCTGGAAATAGTCGTACAGCTTGCGCAGGATCTCGTTTTTCAGTACCAACGGTTGCCGGTGCAGTTCTAACCGTTCTGCATAATTTTCCTTACTCAACCACCCGTTCCTGAAATCGTGGACGAGATCAGAAAACACCTGGTCGTTCATCTGGCCATCTTTACTGCTGTTTGCTAAGACTTCATAGGCGTTCACCGCTAACCATTTAATATGAATGAATACGTTTCCCCGGAAGAGGACACGGTCGAATATAGGAAAAATTCCAAAATTATTGTTACTCTATCGCACCAGCGGATTTCACCCATTCCATGTACCTTGGCGCATGCGCCGCGAAACAATATGCCCTCATTTAATCAGGATTTTTATGCTTTCATCGGCTCCGATAGATAACAAACGAAACGATCGGATGGGGAGGGGCAGATGCTTCTTGCCGAGGTATGCGAGTGACAATTCATCGGCGCGCGCAGATATGCAATTAAAATACGGCCAAAATAGGTGTTTTAACGGTTTGCCGGAAGACTAAGTATGCTTATATTGGAGGCTGCGGAATTGGATTTGTAAAATTGAAGCGGCATAAACTTGAACCCTCAAATTTTGGCCATGAAGCAATCCAACGGATGGTATTATTTTTTATGTGGACCACAAAAATGACCTTTTATGCGAAGGTTTTTTTTCTATTGTAAGTCAAAAGTTAAGATCGGGTGCTCTGCGGTGTCAATTCTTTCTTTTTTGCTGATGCCCGATTCGTCATTAAAAGCGCAAATTCAGGAAATAGAACCACTTTTCGAGTGGCTTGGGCTTGAAGGGCGCTCGGCTGCGGGGACTTTCGCCAAAGGATTAGAGACAACCAGCGTAGAGGCAAGCGCGGCGAAATGGGAAATGCAGCTAGCGCGATCAACCATAGCAATGAAGGAGCATTATGGGTTGACGACAGGAACGGCTGATACGCGTTTCGGGCATTCGAATAATATTTATAATCCGGCCATAACTTACCCGGAAAGCGGTAAGACAACTGCGCCCCCCGACGAGGTAAAGACAGCCAAAATCGATGAAGAAGAATATGTCGCCAGTTTTAGGATAGCATTCAATGTGAGGATGTCTTCTAAACAAATAAATAAAAATGGGCCCGAAATTCTAGAGCAAGCCGCTGATAAACTTAAGCGATTAGGATTTGCGAACCATCCAGAGACTTGGTATATTAAAGACAAGAGTGATTATTTAAGTGAATTTAAAAATAACTTAGCGGATTTTAAAAATCAATATGCTTTGCCAGCCACGGCAAAGTGGGGTAGTCTTACAGAAAAGGTATATGCTACTGTAATGCTTACCCATCGGAGAGTGTTGAAGTTTCGAAAAGGTGGTATCGAAGATGGCGACGTCCAGCTGCTAGCACGCTTTCCTCATGAGGAATATTATGTTGTTCGCGGAAGTATTAATTTACTAGTAAAAGTTAAAATCGATCCATCAAAGGGTGGTGCCAGAGTCGACAAAAGTCAGGCGCTCGAATGGAGGGGGTTACTAAATGTCATGGGGTCGGTCGGTCGGGAAGTTACTAAATCCGTAAGCGGGAAAAAAAATTGTTTATATGTGGAATGGCTTATCAATCCATACCACGGAAGATTCGCCAACAGATGTGAGGCCCGAGCTTATTATGGGAAATGTGACACTTTATTTTCACTAAGTAAGGTTGCACCCTATACTGATCTTCTGAACAAGCTTGTAGATTGGATAAAGACTAGTAAGCAGCGAAATGTAGTTTTGGGCGTGCCTCCGCTGCAAGGAGCTGGTCTAGTGGAAGCATCTTTTGATGACTCTTTGGTAAGTGCATGCCATGGAGCGGTTAAAATAGATTCACTATTTCCCAATTGGCTGGACGGCTTGTTTTTCGTAAATGTGGATCGGCTGGCTTACGATTTATCAAAAAAGGCGGGCGTGCCAGTCTTTTTGGCAACTGATTTGGATGGGGGGCGGAGAAAATTGGCACACTTGCCGGATAGTATATATTTATCCAGGACTAGGATGTTCGTACCCGCTGCAACATTCAAGGATTTGAACGTAATATCTGAGCCTATATTGAGGCAAATTCAGGAAAGCGGGCTTTCGATTGAAAAAATTGACATAGACGATTCCTTGCTGTCTTTCCTAGGTAGCAACGTGGTTGTATATTCTGGGACAAATATTGACGCGCTTTGGGAATTCCTATCCAGATTAGGCGACAAAAATATGCTGAGAGGGAAGGTTTTGGCCCTGTATACTTGCGGCGAGAGTTGGGATATATATCGTTATTCTACGCTAATTCATAAATACGGAATACAAGATATTATCCGGTTTCCGTTTCGGATCGATCCAGTTGCAGCTAGGGCAGTCATACTACGGTTAGGCGGCCATTTGGATGGAAAGTTATTGGAAGTATGGCAAAAGACTGTTCAGGAATTGCTTGACAACCCGGATGGTTTTGAGGAAAATATTCCGGATATCGAAAAGTTACAATATCCAATTCACATGATTAGCTTAAACAAATTGGATACAGAAGTGAATGCGACCTAGTTTAAAATTGAATAAGAATTTGCGATGGAAATTATCTTAACAAAGGATCAGGCCATATTCAAGGAGTTGGAGGTGGCGCCAAGTGATTTCCATTTAGGCGCGAAGCCTGATATTGATAATTCCAGGATTAGTCTTCGAATCGCCGAGAAACCGTTTGCGCTGAATTATTATAAATTGGCAAAGTTAAATGGTTCCAACTTGCCAGCTGAAATAAGAGAACTGCATAGGCGTTTGGATTTATGGGTAATTACCCATAGTGTAGGTATTTCTGATGGCAGCAAAACTGCGACAGTCGGTGAATTCGGGTATCGAGTGCAGTTTGAAGAAAATTATAATGTTCAGGTGTTAAATCTACTACCTGAAACCAGGTTTATTAAAAAGAGCGTATCAGGTAGTTTGGGTTTTGATGTCGATGTTGACGCAAAAGGATCAGCTAAGATCCCTGATGGAGAGTTGCAATTGCCGTCCACCGGTATAAATCTTGGATATGGGGGGAATGGATCTATCGCGGTCAATGCCGGCCTTTCTATTCGCTTGAGTTATCCGACACTTTCCGCAAGCATCTCTGTTGTTGGAAAATATAGCTCCTATTCAGAGTGGGCGGTCGCTAGGGAGGACAAGCCGTTGGTAGGCGACCAACTGTTCACTCAAGTCGTAGGGGTGGAAAAGGGACTTAGGACGATCGGTTTTTTGACCCAGGTTCATGTGACGGTTGTCCGGTTTGGTATTTTTCACAGTCGTAGGGAAAGCGGTTGGATACGGATGGAGTTGACGCTGTGAGTTTAATGAAACTTATAGTTTTATAAATTAAATTTAGAAAATAGTTCAACAATTACCGTATTAAGTCCGCCTGCTTGATTCGGTCAATCAATAGTAGGATGTCTTCCGAAGGGTGCAGCGGGCGGCGGAAGTTTACTCACGGAATCATACGGCACGTCATAGGGTTAGCGGGCAGTAGTTAGACGCCTCGAATTAGGTGATCCATAAATGAACGGAAGGCACTGCGGACTATTTTGTTGTCCCGCGGTACAAACTGCTCGATAAATGTCACAATTGACCATGCTCTGTTTTCTACACTATTGATCTTTTCGTTCAACAGCCTGATGAAGTCGGCATTTTTCTCGAGCGCATTGCCGATTGTGTCGACGTCAGCAATTCCACCTATTTGAAATGATCTTACAGCGTTACCATACTCTCCGTCGAGGATAGGTAACAAGGATGAATTGGCAACGAAGATGTCCTCATATCCAATTAGCACAATGATGACGGTTTTGATACCGGATAAAGTGGGGTGACTTGTTTTATTATCGAGGATCGATTGACGGAATTCGGTGAGTTGTTGGATGGCCTTTTTGATATTGCCCCGCTTTGCGTCGGCGCGCAGGTCTGCGTCGTGAAAGAAGGTCCGTGCATTCAAGGTAAGTACGGACAGTTTTACCTCAAAGAGAACGCATATGTCGTCTTTGACTAGTGCGAAATCCGGTAGTTTTTCCTTATTGTCAGGGAATTCAACGTCCAGGTCGAGAAATGTAACAGGCGCATGGGCCTGGCGGAGTTGTTTGCCGACGTATGTCCGGAATAGTGCGCCGAACATTACCCGGAATGGATTCTTTCCTTTTTTTCCCTCCTTTTTTGCGATAATTTGTTCTTTGTCTGCTAATAAATAGAAGATACCCGTGCTGGCCCGATCCAACAGGTATTTAGCATTGGGTACAAGATATGTGCCGGGTGGAAGCGTGTTGGATCTATTGACTATGATACAAGGCATTTTCAGAAACGGATCGAGATAATATATATCCAGTAATTTATTCATTTCGTTCCAATCGTCACCGCGGAGCGTCTTTTTGTAGTGGCGGGGTTCTCCGGAAGATAGATCTCGGAATTTTATTTGGTTCTCGGGGGTGACTATCGGTTTAAGATAGTCGACTTCCATCTTTAATTCATAGTCTAGCGTACCGTTGGTCATGAACCACAAGGCCATCCCGGTTGCGATGAATTCAAACGCACTGATGTCGAAATATTCTTTCATTTTATCCTCCATCGAATAGTCGAAGGTGAATTCGTTCGGTAGAAGATGGAATAGCAGGTAGGCACGGCCGATCAAGGTTTCTCTATCCGTTTGAAGCGGGAATTGCCATTGGCTCAGTCGGCCGAACGTCGTGCCGATCCATCCTGCACCAGGAGCGGGTTCGACGTCGTAGTCGTGAAGTTTCCCATAAAGGTCGAAGGCGCGGAATAGTGTTTGGTCGTGCAAACTGATCGTCTTTTCGTTAAGATCATTGGCTCCTGACAATAAAAGAAATCGAGCAAGTCTGCTACTTTCAAGATATATCTGGAGGCGAACGTTTTCCGGCTGGGCCTCGACCCACGCGCGGATGTCCGCCGGTATTGGTGCGTTGCTTAACATTCGTACGCCTCCCTTTAATGCAGCATTGATCCGGGCGAAAACAGCAAGGCTGTCGGACAGGTGAAATTGAGACAGGTAGCCGTACAATTCATTTAGCGATATGGCCTCGGGTTCGCCGGAAGAGGGCATGGCTTAGTTATTTTATCTTGTTGTAGATGTAGCTATTGTTTTGAGCTGGTTAGACGGCGGCGTGCATTGATATGTGCCGAGCCAGAATATTAGATTTCCACTGAAATTCGATTAAGCACTGGAGTATAAATGTCTGTATCTTCAGAGGGAGTCTCAATGGTCATAACGAGACTATAATTCACAGATCCGTTGTATCGCCCCAATCTTTTCCTATTTTTCCACCAGCCTGCAACCGGATAAACTGCGATCTTATCTCTTGTCGCTAAGTCTGCGGCGGTACCTTCCCAAATATCTTTGTGAATTGACCCCTTGTCTCTTAGTTGACTACCCAATATCCAATTGTCTGTTCCTTCTCTTACATAGCCATCCTCTCGCAGCGCCTTGCTAATCCGGCCTTCAAACGCCTGTTCACTTTCATTTGGGTTTCTCATTTTGAATCTAAGACCATGAGATTTATAACTTGCTGAAAGCTCGTATTGCTTGTTCCCAGGGTTGGGCTCTATAAAGTAAGAGAGCGTAATTTTAAACTTGACTATTGTCCCTAGCAATTCCTGCAAAGCATCTACAGGCCAGGGGAGATCAAACAAATGAAATTCATTAGTTTTTACGATGGAACCATCTAGTTTGTAAGGCGTTAAGGTTCTCTCCAAAATCATTGAAAGTGAATTGTTGGCGCTATATCTGGCTTTTTCCATATTCGGAATTCCATAGCCCACATGTGCCAACAAATTTTCCTTTTCTGAAGAATTAAGCTGATTAATTGATCGATTGTTGAGCATTGCTGGAGTCCAATCAGCGGAATGGACCATTAATGCTCGAATTGTTTCAGGCTTAAGCCTTGGATAGGCAGAATATAGTTCAGCAGCAAATTTTGAGGCTAAAGCCGTTGAAGCGCTTGTGTCATTAAATGGGGTTAACAAGGTTTGCCCTGGTCTTCCTTTAGAAGCACTTAACAGCAATAAAGAGTCGGGACTTATTAAACCGCCGTTCTGAATAGCTTGGTTTCCTCCTTCCATTACAATATCCGGCTTTTTGCACCATTCGTGCAGCCATCCGATTGAGGTTGTATTACAAGGGGACATTCCACCTCTTCTAGCCAATACCTCTGAATTTGGAAATGCTTGGAAGTCTATATCGTCCTTTAAGGTATAAGCTCCAACAGTTACCGCATTATATGATTGTGCAGGATCTTCAATTGTAAAGTCAGCATTACTAAGGGGATAATTCATTCTCTCTTCAAGCGGTAAGTTTCCTGAAGAAACGATCATCAATAGTTTATTATTCGGCTCATCTGACATACCAAACATGGTTTGATCTATGGCGGCAGACCATGATGTAGGCCTTCCCCGGTGAATTGTAGCGGAAGAGGTAACGGCCATACAAACGATTCTCTTAAATTCCGGGTTTATTATCTCACCTCTTGCAATGGCTTCCTGCGTTACCCAACCATATAGTGCTGGATCATGAGGCGCATTATTGTTTATGAATTTAATGCTCTCAAGATGATGCAAAATTTGGATTCTTTCTTCAGTACCCAATATGTCAGTTAAGTCACCATATAATGACAAACAGGCCATTGGCGTGCCATGTCCGTACAGCCCACCAGTATCAGAAGTACTCCAAGCTGGATTCACTGAGCTTAAGTGGCGTTCGGGAATGAGATTTTCCAAAAGAGGATGTGTTCTATTCACTCCTGTGTCGAGTAAGCAAACGACCACGTTGTTTTGGCCCGAAAGGTTATCGGTTCGGGAAAGGAGATTTTGAATCCATTCAGCTTGTTCTCTAGTTGATAATTCGGTAGTAAAAAAGCTGGCTAAATCCCTGGGCCTCCTGATCTCTGCTAATTTATCAGAATACAAAATCGTACTTAACTCTAAGGCTGTTGCCTTCATTAAGCATACCCAATGTTCAGGGAACTGTAATAATCTATCGCCAATCTGTACACCGGCCTCTTGCAGAGATTGGGAAAAAACGCCCAACGGGTTTTCTGGATTATCAGTATTTTCACGCCCTAACCAAACTTCCCACCAGACATCATCATTTAAGTCAGGAAATGGTAATTCTGGTTCTTGCCAAAAGCTTTGCAGTGTTGCGTTCCTTACTTCCTCTATATTGGCTATTAGTGTATTGTTATAAGGATTCCCTCCACCTTTAACAGTTCCATCTTCATTATATGTTAAAGGAGTAGTATTGTTCAAATATTGTTCAATCTTGTTCAGGAACTGTGCAACTGCTCTGCGGTTTAAATAGACTGTGGCCTCATAATAATCGTGCAATCTTCCCTCAGGATCAGTTATCTCGATTTTTTTATAAGATGCCAATTTAAATCGGCCTTTATCAAATTTGTCAATATCAAGCAGAACATCTATTGGGGATTTGAACACAACATAAACCGAATCAGTATCATTATCAGCATGGAAATTATCTACTGCTCTATTAAATTGCTGTCTTATATTGGCTCCATGTTGCTGCCTATCGCCTATTTGGCGGGCCACAACATTTGACCGGCCCCTATTGGGGCTGGTATAAGGAAGGGATTGCGTTCTATTGCTTACAACTATGTGGTCGCGCAAAAATCGAGGCATGTAGCAATCTGTTAGAAGGGGTTCTTACGTTGATGTGCATACATTATTAAACGATCTTCAGAGACTTCGTCTGAACCGTAAACTAAATAATCTTTAATAATGTCTTCACAAATTTTGTGAATTTCAGCATAACTTAATCCTACCGACTCTTCCGCAATCTTAGAAAGATTAAACTTTTTGGATTGCTTGAAATCCGAAAGCTCCTTTTTATATAGCGTAAGGACCTTTTCTTTATCCGGAAGAGGAAATTGGATAATATCATCAAATCTTCGAAATAAAGCCTTATCTAATGATTCTGGATAGTTGGTCGCGGCTATGATGAGGCTATTATTAGAGCTGTCTTTTTCTATTTGAAGTAAAAAAGTATTTAAAACCCGTTTAATTTCGCCAACATCATTAATCTGAGATCGTGTAGTTCCGATACTGTCAAATTCGTCAAACAAATAAATGGCTCTGAATTGATTCATTGAATCAAATATCAAACGAAGTTTGGCGATCGATTCGCCCATGTAACGGCTAATTAGCCCATCCAAGCGGATAATAAATAACGGTATCCCTAATTCACCCGCTAGCACTCTTGCAGACATAGTTTTGCCACAACCGGGCGGGCCGATAAATAATAGGTTCTTTCTGGGAAAAAGATTGTTTTGTCTAAGAACTTCTAATTTTCTCTGTTCATCTATTACCCTCTTTAATGACTTTTCAAGGTCCGGAATGAGCACCATCTCCTTTAACTTCTCATGAGGATGGGTAAGTTCTAGGAGATCATTGAGTTCTTTCTGCGTAGCACTTGCAGGAAAAGATTTCACTATGCCGAGTGCGGTACTTTTGCCAATCTTGGCTTTATCTATCAGCTTTTTTAATTCCTCTGCCAAGGCGGTATGCCCATTTCTTGCTTCAGATGCCGCTATTTGCATAGCAGTGGCGTAGAATCGGGCATCATCCCCCTCTCCATATGCTTTAATTAGACTTTTTATTTGATCTGCTGCTGCCATGCGTTTGTATAAGCACAAAGGTAATACCTATAATGATAATAATCTATTAGTATACGTCACTACAAGACGGAAACCAGAATGCTGGCCATCTTATTTCTTTTTCGCCAGCAGCTTTTCCAGCACTTGGTTTTTTTCCTTCAGCATCCGTTCGTATAACTCGATCTTCTCATCATACAACTGTACAATCTTATCGATGGGATTGAAGGTGGGGTAATACATGAACAAGGAATTGCCGGTGGCGTTATCGTGATTGTTTACAGTATTTGCAACAATATTAATCGCGGCTTCCTCGTCGAAATTCTTTATAGCTTCGACAGGAACCTTTAAGACCCTGGCAACCTGTTCCAAAATTGTAGGATCGACGGTATCCTTTGTTTCCAAATGGGAAACCTTCGATTGTGTCCAGTCCTCTCCCAGCTCCTGGGCTAGGGTCTCCTGTTTGATCCCAAGCATTTCCCGGAACCGTTTAATATTCCGGCCTTCGTGTACTTTGTTGGGCATATTGTCGGTGGTTGTCATGTGGCGAATTTAAACCTTTTTATAGGATGGTTAAATAATGAAATCCCGCCTTAAATATCGGTAAAATATTCAGAATACCCGGTAAAATATATTGGCAACGAATTGAATATGAGTGGTCGATAAAGTTACTTGCATTCATCCTTTCATTCCACCAAACGCCGATTTATGGAGCAAGTAGAACCGGTAAAGAATATCCCTCCGTTCAATGAAGAAGCCTGGATAAAACTCATTTTCCTACTCAGTGATACCCAAGACTGGCTTAACCAACTGGCGAGCGGGGCGCTCATGCAGGTGCCCATGAAGAACCGAAAACGCCTGCTGCGAAAAACGTACTACCTCCCCCTCGCTTCCCTGGCTCACATCCTCGAACGGCATCACATCAAGGTTCCGCGTCACCCCGGAACGGGCAAATTTACCATCCCCGTGCCGGAGATACTTTCCTACCTACGGGATATATCTGCTGAGCCGGGGATACCCCTGGCCGGGTCCCTCGATTTCAGGCGGACGGTCAATGTCGGCAAGATCGTCGGGTTTGATCAGGACCAATTGCCCACTACCTATATCACCGTCCTGACGGATGCCGGGGGCCGGATATTGACCGCCTTTCCTGGGATCCATTTCACACTTCATACAGAAACCAACCAAGAATAAATTAAACCTCCTTTTATGAAACAGGAACATAACTACATCGAAACTTCCATCTGGTACAAAGATGAAATAGCTGATCCTGACCAGATCATTGCGGAATTTTTCTCGGCGGCGGGCCTCGACGCGAACCGGAAGATCATTCGAAATCTCTTATTCGCCGCCAATTCGACGAAGCTGTATAGCAAGGATACCCCGGGCGATCTGCTTTTTCACATGCGATTATTCGAATCTCTTATTAACGCGGCCTACCTGATAAACCAGCAGAAAAGGAAAAGCCCGCTTGAAATTTCGAACTATGAACTATTCAATCCGAACCTTTTTAGGGGTTGGGGTAGGGACAGTACCGATTGGGAGTTTATTCCGCATTCCCTATCCTTGAAAGAATACATAGACCCATATGTCGTCTTTAAACGGTTTTTCAAATTTAAGGAGCTGCCAAAGTGGAAGAGTGATTTGCAGGAAATCCTCAGCTATGCGTTGGGAAAGGACAGCCTGTTCGAAGCCGGGGTTTATATTGATTGCCTTTCAATTTACTTGCATCTGACGAAGTTGATCGAAGCCGCCCATTTGATCGATGTAAGGGAAATCTATCACATCGGGGGAATGATGAAACACAGGATCAAATGAAAAACTTGTAGGAAAGGAACAACCTTCGCTGGGGTACTTCATTGCACGTTTATTAGTCCATCCTCTGTCTGCTGCTGCGTTTCATTGCCCGGCTGAGATCACCACAAAAGGCCGGGCAATGAGGTAGCCCTGCGAAGCGCCAAAGCCGTTACTAAAGCCCGGCCCTATTCTCCCGCTCATCGGCTGCGGCTGCATGATCTACCGCACAAACCCTTTTTCTTTTCACCCGCACCATTCACAGCTTCGGCTTCCTTTTCTTCTTCTTTTTCATGTCGTGGGTCAGTTCATAAGGGGCGGCACCGTCCTGCCCTGGGATCGGTTTCAGCAATATCTCCAAGATGGATGCCGGAAGCGAGCGGCCCGTATCTTGAGAAGAAGAAGAGGACGGCAAGGAAGGCGTGGGGCGCGTACCCTGACCGGAAGAAGGGGTTTGCCTTGGCCTCATTGCAGGGTGGATCTCCTGCCGTTGGGTAACGGTTTCTGTTTCTTCCTGGCTGGCGCGGCACCGCTGTTCCAACCCCTTCACACCGTATTCTTTTCCCAGGTCACTGCCTTTAAAGGCGGACTTGGACTTGAAATCCACAAAGGTGACCCCGTAGGCTTTTCCCTCTTTTGTGTGCTGGACCACCATTTCAATACGCTCCCTGGCGAGGGCTTGTTTTAGTTCCTGTAGGGTAAGTTTTCGGTTTCGCAAGGCCCAATCGATATTTACCTGGATGTGCTTTTTATGCTGCACCCGCAGGATTTCATTCTTCGCATATTTCTTTTCCAGATTCGCCAGGGTAGGTTTATGCCAGAAGGCGCTGGCTTTGATCGGGGTCCCGATCTTGTTGCCGTTCTCATCCAGCACCCGGTATAATAGTCCCTTGTGCTGGCGTAGCCGGGAATCTTTTTCGCCCGGATCGGCGGCCACATTATACAATTGAAGGATCGCATTCAGCTCGCCCATGCTGGTAAATTTATATTCACGGGTCACATATTCCAGGACGTTGGAGATCGCTTGTTTCGTGCCTTTCTTCCCATATTGCACCCGGGGCGGGCCAAAGTGGTCCGGCCTCTGCTGCTGGCTTTGGGTCTGTTTTTCCTGTTCTGCCTTGGTCAGCCCGTAAAGCACTTCAATCGTTTTCCGGGCCTTTTCGGATTGATTTCGGCCAATGTTATTCATCTCGATCTTGCTGCCGTCCGCCCGGATATTGGTCGTCACAATATGAATGTGTTGGTGGCCAGCGTCTTTGTGTTCATACACCAAATAGGGCTGCTTGCCGAAACCGATCATTTGCATGTAGGTATCCGCGATGGTTTTCAACTTCTCCTGGTCGAGCTTGTCGGCGTCCGCAAAGTTCAAACTGATGTGCACGCTGTTGGCGGTAATCCTTTCGTTCAGCGCGGCCTGGTGCTCCAGGCGGTGCAGCTTATCGTAAAAACTTAGCTGATCCAAGTCCTTTGGATAACCAACGGCGTTGATACATTCGGCTGCTCCGTGTTTAACTTTTTGCTCGTTGTAATTGAGGGTGCGGGAGAGATGACTACCCCGTATTATGCGCGCAACCATTTGTCTGAAAATTGATTGATCCGGCCTTTGATTTCTTGGACGTCTTTAAAAATCGATTTAACGTGAACCTCGTGCGCGATGATCCAGGGTAGTAGCTCTTTGTTGTCCCGGAACGAATGGAGCTTTTTAACGGACTGATTGAGATTATTTCCTGCTGCATTGAACTCTGTTCTCAGCTGGATCAGCACTGCCATTAAGTCATCGAGCGATTGATCGCGGGTTCGGATCGTGACCGAACCGTTTAACAACACATGCCGTAGGTAGTCGCTTAATTTACGGCTGGTGGTGGCCTTGAAACGGCTGTCGATCTCTGCATACTCCTGGGGAGTGAGCCGGATGCCGATGATCCGGGAGCGATTGGGATTTTGCTTTTTCATACTGCACTATTCTTTTACTCGGTTACAAAATTGAGGTTTGATGACAGGCCCCGGAACGGTTTGCCTTTCGGCTGTTTTTCTTCCCCCGCGACTCCGGAGCAAGGGGGGCGGTTTTTTTCGCTTGTTTAACAAGCGGACATCTAGCCGGTTGCTCCCGAAGGAGGCAACCTTTCCCTGGGGCCGCTTGCGGCCCCTCTCTGTCTTTAAAGCGTTTATAAAGCTAAGTGGGGAAACCGTGGGGATGGAGTAATAGCCGTATCGTCTTGAGAATCTTTGCCATCTGATAGTCGCGGTACTGATGATAGATGAAATCCTCGGCGTCTACCTGCCTTTCGTGCTGTATCCAGTCATGTAGTGGCAGACAAAAAGGTCCTTTGGGCTGGCGATTACGTATATAAGCCGCCATGGGAATATAAGGAGGCGCTTCGGCCGCCGCCTTACTGATTAGACGCTCGTAGAGATCAGGGGCAAGGGTGGTCTTAAACTCGTCCAATAATTCAAGCGCGCAAACCTCCTGCATGCCTTGCCGCAACAGGGTGGCATACCCGGCAACCTTCTCCGCTTCGAAGTAGCCGATCAGCCATTCTTTGAAGGGCGTTTCCAGGCTGTCTAGCACGCATTTGTTAAACACCTTGTACCACCCCGGAAAATCGGCAAGGGTGAACCCGTCTGAATATCTGGCAGTCACAAAATCGATCACCCGGCTTTCCAGTGCGTCCATTTGGTCGATGGTCATGCCGATGTACTCATACCTGGTCTGGGAAAATACATCGAAGTAGTAACTTTTGAGCGCAGTCGTCTTGCGGTCATAGGTGATCTGGACGTATAGGGGATAGGTCTCCCTCCGCCTGAACTGTACCGGCTTTACCCGCTCGTTGAAGAAGGTCTTGTAGCTGACTTTATAGTATTCCTTCGGCATGGTCGTTTAACAATTCCCCCACAAAAATAAAAAAGTTTGTTTGAAAAACAAAAATAAACTAAACATTTTGTAACTTAGCTACGGTCTTACGAGTAGAAAATTGTGCTGTTGAAAATGAAGGAGGTCCAAAATGGAACAGATCAAACCCGAAGAAATCGTGCAAATACTCCGTGACTATGGGACTATCGTAACCGTAGAAGAAGCCAGGATTATCCTGGAATTCATGTGGAAATTAGCTAACTTAACTTTAGATCAATACTTATCACTATGACGGCAGATTTGTATATCCGGGTATCAACGGATGAACAGGCAGATAAGGGATATTCCCAACGCGACCAGGAGGAACGGTTGCGGAAGTATTGTGAACTTCAAAAGATCACCATCCGGAAAGTGATCTGGGAAGATCATTCCGCCAAAACCTTCAACCGGCCGGAATGGATGCGATTACTTGCGGATTTAAAGAAACGGCGGGGGCAAGTTGATTTCATCCTTTTCATCAAATGGGACCGGTTTAGCCGGAATGCCGGGGATGCTTATCAAATGATCAATACCCTGCGGAAGCTGGAAGTAGAACCTCAGGCCATCGAACAGCCGTTAGACCTATCTGTCCCGGAAAACAAAATGATGTTGGCTTTTTACCTCGCCGCCCCCGAAGTGGAAAACGACCGGCGGGCCTTGAATGTCCGTCACGGGATGCGGCGGGCGAGAAAAGAGGGCCGGTGGATGGGACCGGCTCCGTTGGGATATGTCAACAAAATTACGGATGACGGAAAAAAGTATATCGCTCCAAAAGAGCCGGAGGCCGGGTTACTGAAGTGGGCGTTTAAAACGGTGGCAACAGGCCAATATACGGTCTTGGAAGTTTACAAACAGGCAAAGGGAAAGGGGCTGAATATGTGCCGGTCGAATTTCTGGAATGCTCTCCGCAACCCGGCATATTGCGGTAAAGTATTCATAGCCCCCTATAAAGATGAAACGGCCCGCCTTGTGCCGGGTCTCCATGAACCTATTATTTCGGAATCCTTGTTCTACGATGTGCAAGACTTCCTGGACGGAAAGAAAAAGAATTACCGGACAAAAGTAGGATCGCAGGATATTTTGCAATTGCGCGGTTACCTGCTTTGCCCGAAGTGCGGCAAGCTCCTGACTGGAAGCGCCTCGAAGGGCAACGGGGGACAATATTACTACTACCATTGTAGTTCCCCCTGTGGGGCGCGCTTCAAGGCGGAGAACGCGAACGAGCTTTTTTGCCGGGAATTGCGGAAATACATTCCCCGGCCTGGAATGGAAAAGGCATACGCTCATGTCCTGAATACGGCGTACAAGATCAGGACCAAGAGCCAGCGGGAGGATATTAGGGCGATGAGCGAACAGATCGAGGCGGCGAACGTAGAAGTAGCGAGGGGGCGAAAACTGCTGTTGAAAGAAGAAATAGACGCCCAGGATTTCCGGGAGATCAAGCGGGAAAATGAGAAAAAGATCGAAATGCTGGAAGTGCGATTAATTGAGGCTTCCAGGGTATCCACCAACATAGAGCCGTTGCTGGAAAAGGCCGTTTCGAATCTGGCCCACTTGGACGAATTATATAAGGAAGGGGACGTAAAGCGGAAGCGGGTTATCATTGGTTCGATTTATCCCGAAAAACTGACTTTTGACGGTTTCCGTTATCGAACCACGCGCGTCAATGAGGCAGTCGAGCTGATATACGCGCTGGACGTGGGTTTCAGCCAAAATGAAACTGGACAAACCAAAGAAGAATTTGATTTGTCCAGTATAGTTGCCCGACGAGGATTCGAACCTCGACAAACAGAACCAAAATCTGTCGTACTACCATTATACTATCGGGCAATCCGTTCCTTTTAAAAGGAGTGCAAAAATAAGGGCTGAAACAGGATGTTCCAAAAGAACTTCCGAATTTGCATATGCAAGCTCCCGGAAAATTAAAAAAAGACATCGCGCTGCCTTATCGTAAAAAGGATCCGGCCGGCCTCGAAACCCACAGAAATCGCAAAAAGGGCCCTCCCGGACCCTCAAAATCCACCAAACTCCCCCGAAATCGGCTCGCCCGGCGCGTCCCGCGCCCCCGGCGCGCCCCTAAACAAACTTGAAAACCAACGCCAGTATCGCATAGACAATCGTCGCCGCAAAAATCCCCTTCGCCGTACTGTCTTTGTGCGAATTGATATAGTACGTAAATAACGCGATGTTCAATACCAGGCAGGGCACCGACACCGCCGTAATCTGCGATTTGTTGGTCTGCAGAAAGTAAAAGAAATCCTTCAGGGAAAAGGTGGGATAAAACTTGACGAAATAATAGATGAATAAGCTAACAATAGGAGCCACCAGACCGAGGATCAGCCCCAGCCGGAGGTTGTCTTTTTTGAGTATCACGATTTCCACGTTTTTTCGAGTTTGCTCTTTAGAACGTAATTTGTCATGTCAAATTGCACCGGTACCACACTTACATAGTTGTGCTCCAAAGCCCACACATCCGTATCCCTTCCCTTATCGAAATTGACAAATTTGCCCGTCAACCAATAGTATTTTTTGGAGTTCGGGTCATTACGTTCTATAAAATCCTCCTCATATTTCGCGTAGGCCTGCCGGCAAACCTTCAGCCCCTTAATCAACGATTCCGGTACAGCCGGGAAATTGACGTTGAGGATCAGGTGCTTATCCAGAGGGCGACTCAAAACCTCCTCCACGATGATCTTCACGTACTTCCGCGCCGCCGTAAAATCAGCTTCCACACTGTAGTCCAGTATAGAAAATCCTACTGAGGGAATGCTTTCAATCGCTGCCTCTACCGCCGCCGACATCGTCCCCGAATAAATCACATTGATCGAATGGTTCGCCCCATGATTGATCCCGCTGAGACAGATATCCGGCTTCCGGCGGAGAACCTTATCCACAGCCAGCTTGACACAATCGACCGGCGTGCCCGAACATTGCCAGGCTTCCACGCCGTCGAAGAGATGGTGCATCGGGTTCAGCCGGAGAGGATTGCCGATCGTGATAGCATGACCCATCCCGGATTGAGGCTTGTCCGGGGCAACGACCACTATCTTCCCAAGCCCCCTGACTGCATCGACCAGGTTGCGGATCCCCGGAGCATTGATCCCATCATCATTCGTCACCAGGATGACCGGCACTCGTTTCCGGCCCCCTTTCTTCACAGCCCCATTACCGCTTAAGGGTTTGAGTGCCAATTTTTTGTCTGCTTTCGAAGCTTTTGCCACGGTGGCCGGCGACGGCAAATCCGTCATACCGTTCCTTCCCGTTTCCCGTATAATGCCCGTAGCCCCGGTCTTACCCGTCCTGACCGGCCGTTCAGTCGTATCCGTTTTTTTAATGATCCCCGTAGCCCCCGTCTTGCCAGGCTTGCGGGTGGCAGCAACCGATTTAATACGCTTCTTTTCCATAGTTGAACTGCAAAAGTCCGCAATATTTTGGACTTTACCTCGGCTCCAGCCGTAATAACCAACCACCGCGGACTCCCTGCTCCGCCCGACCCTAATTTTCCCCCCTTTTCCCCCAGGAGTGGAATTTTCATGCGTTTACGTTATTTTTGCAGCCATTTTAAAGATATACCATGGCAGGACAACTCAAAGAGGTACGCAACCGGATCACTTCTATTCGAAATAGCCAGCAGATCACCAAGGCTATGAAAATGGTGAGCGCAGCCAAATTACGCCGCGCCCAGGATGCTATTATCCAGATGCGCCCCTATGCCCAGAAGCTCCAGGAACTGCTCAGCAACATCGTCAGCAGCTCCGAAGGCGACCTGGGAATGAGCCTGGCCGTAGAAAGACCCGTCGAAAAAGTGCTGCTCGTCGTCATCACCAGCGACCGCGGTCTCGCCGGCGCCTACAATTCTAACCTCATCAAACTCGCGAAAGCAACCATACGCGAGAAATATTCCGCCCAGGCCGCCAAAGGCAACGTCACCATCTGGAGCATCGGGAAGAAAGGCTACGAGCATTTTCAGAAGAACAATTTCAAGGTCACCGATACCTACAAGGATATCTTCCTCCAACTTAGCTTCGAACATGTACAAGCCGCCGCACAGGCCGCCGTCAAAGCATTTGAGAACAGGGAGTTCGACGCCGTCGAAATCGTCTACAGCCAGTTCAGGAACGCTGCTACCCAAACCTTCACCGTCGAAAGGTTCCTGCCCATTCCCAAGGTGGAGAAAAAGGCCGGCACCGCCAACGCCGATTTCATCTTCGAGCCGGGTAAAGAAGAGTTGGTGGCAGAGCTCATGCCCAAGATCCTCAATACCCAGTTATATAAGGCAGTATTGGATGCCAACGCCTCCGAACATGGCGCCAGGATGACTGCCATGGATAAGGCCAGTGACAACGCCAACGAGCTGTTGAAATCCCTGCGCCTTTCTTATAACCGCGCCCGCCAGGCTGCAATCACCACCGAACTGACGGAAATCGTCAGCGGAGCCGCCGCCTTGCAGGGATAATCCCGTGCCGGCCGCCGTCGCCCCAAATGCCCCGACAGCGTCCTGCCATAAACTCAGCAAATGGAAATCGGAAACATCATCCCGCATATCGAAGCGCTCATCTTTGCCAGCGACAAGCCACTCACCTCCATGGAGATTACCGAGTTGGTCAATAATGCTTTCGGCTTCATGGAAGAAAAGCTTACGCTGGAACAGATTCAAACCTCCATCGACGGGATCATCGAAAAATATGCTTCCGAATTTTATTCCTTCGAAGTGAGGGAGAGCGGTGGTGGCTGGCAATTCCTCACCAAACGAGACTTTCACAAGACCATCGCCCAGCTCAACGGCGAAAAATTCCTCAAACGCCTTTCCTCCGCTGCCCTCGAAACCCTCGCCATCATTGCTTACAAACAACCGATCACCAAGGGTGAGATCGAAGCCATCCGCGGCGTCAACAGCGACTATTCCATTCAGAAGCTGCTGGAAAAAGAACTCATCAACATCTCCGGCCGTAATGAGGAGATGCCCGGCAAGCCCCTGGTCTATGCCACTTCCAAGACCTTCATGGATTATTTCGGCATCAATTCGGCCGCCGACCTGCCGAAGCTGAAAGAGGTGTTTGCCGAGACCCTGGTCGAGCCCACCATCATCACCCATGGAACCACTGAGACGGTGCCTGATGACAACGAGACCTCACAGGAACCGGGCGACAGCACCCCCGAAGGAAACGCCCCCGATGGAAACGCCCCCCTCGTCATCACCGAAGAAGGCGAACTGCTCGAAGGCCACCCCGCCGCCGCCGCCGAATTTCCCGAAGACCCCGACGCAGCCGAAAACCCCGAAGGCCCCGGTTTCCCCGAAGATCCCGACGCACCCGAAGAATCCCCCGATCATCCGGCCCAACACTGATTCCCTAAACCCCCGGCAACATGTCCCAGGATACACTATCACCAGCCTTCCTTACCCAGCTCGCCCAACAGTTCGGCACCCCGTTGTACGCATACGACGCCGGAAAGATCAAAAGGCAATACGACAAGCTGACCACGGCCTTCAGCAACAGTAATACCCTGTTCTTCTACGCCTGCAAAGCCCTCACCAATATCAATATATTGCGGTATATCCGCGATATCGGCGCTAACGTGGACTGCAGCTCTGTGAATGAAGTGAGGCTTTGCCTCCATGCCGGCTTCCCGCCGGAAAGGGTGCTCTACACCTCTAACGGCATCGGTTTCGACGAGATAGAAGAAGCGCAGTCCCTTGGTGTCATCATCAACATCGACAGCCTCTCCAACCTGGAGAAATTCGGCCGGAAATTCGGCGGGTCCTATCCCGTCGGTGTCCGCCTCCGCCCCAACATCATGGCTGGCGGCAATCTCAAGATCTCCACCGGTCATGATAAGAGCAAATTCGGCATCCCCGTCGACCAGATCGACAAAGTCCTCCACCTCGTCGACCAATACCACCTCGAAGTGGCCGATCTCCACATCCATACAGGCAGCGAGATCGTAGATCCCGATGTCTTCGTCAAAGGCATCGCCATCCTCTTCGATCTCATCCCCCGGTTCAATCACCTGAAATTCATCGACCTCGGCGGCGGGTTCAAAGTCCCTTACAAAGACGGCGACTCGGAAACCGATATCCAACTATTGGCGCAGAAGGTAACCTCCGCCTTCGCCCGCCATCCGAATCCCGGCGGCCGCCCACTGCAGGTTTGGTTCGAGCCCGGTAAATTCCTGGTCAGCGAATGCGGCTACTTCATCACCAAGGTCAACGTCATCAAAACAACCGATGCCGCCACCTTTGTCAGCGTCGACAGCGGCTTCAACCACCTCATCCGTCCTATGTTCTACGATGCCTATCATCGTATCGATAACGTCAGCAACCCCCACGGCGAGCCCAAGCACTATTCCGTCGTCGGCAATATCTGCGAGACCGACACCTTCGCCTGGGATCGCACCATCAATGAAGTAAGAGAAGGGGACTACCTCGTATTTTATAACGCCGGCGCTTACGGGTTCGAGATGTCCTCCAACTTCAACTCCCGGTACAAACCCGCCGAAGTCCTCGTCAATGACGGTCAGGCCCACCTCATCCGCCGCCGCGACCGCTTCGAAGACCTGCTCCGCAACCAGATCGAGCTGTAAGCTGCCCCCGCGTTCGCCAAAATCTCCCTACATTTATATCCATCAAACTCCTGTACTATGCCTATCCGTATGGTCGACGACCCCCAGGACCCGCAGGACAACAGTGGCGACCAGGGCGGCGGCGGAGGCGGCTTTGATCCCGGCGGCGGGGGAGGAGATGGAGGCCTCTTCGGACTCCTGTTCCTCCTGCTTGGCATTTTCCGCGGCCGCGGGCTCATCTTCTTGCTGATCCTCCTCGGCGCCGGCTATTTTTTTTTCGGCCGCGGTGGCTGTAACGGCGGCGGCGGCGGTCTCGCCCACCAGGTCACCCAATTGGCGACAGGCGGCTACCTCGACCCTAAACAATTTGAAAAGGCCAACATTTACGAATCCCTCGATTCCACCAAAGACCCCCTTCCGGAAGCAGCCAACCTGCAAAAATTCGCTCCCTCCGTCGGCGACCAGGGCCACCAGGGTAGCTGCGTCGCCTGGAGCAGCGCCTACGCCGCACGCACCATCGAAGAGGCGGCCCGCACCGGCCAGGACCCCAACAGCCTGCGCTTCAGCCCCTCCTTCCTATACAACCAGATCGGCCTCGACAACTGCGACGGTTCCTATATCGAACGCGCCATGGATTTCATGACGAAAAGCGGCTCGGTGCCCTATAACGAGTTCCCCTATAACGACCAGGACTGCGCTCGCCAGCCCGACCAGCAATTGCTGGAAGAAGGCCGCCAGTATAAAATGCGCGGCTTCGTTCGGCTGACCCCCGGCGACCGCAACAATGTCATCGATCTGCATGCCATCAAGGAGAACATCTCGCAGGGCGCACCCGTCGTCATCGGCATGCAGGTCGGCGGCAGCTACATGCAGCCCATGATGGGCCAGGATGTCTGGAATCCTACAGATGAAGACAAAAGCATGATGGGCTTTGGCGGCCATGCCCAATGTGTCGTGGGATATGACGACCGAAAATATGGGGGCGCCTTTCTCCTCATGAACAGCTGGGGGTCTGCCTGGGGCAACAACGGCTTCGCCTGGGTCCGCTACCACGACTTCCGGTACTTCGTCCGCGAGGCATATGGAATCGAGCCTATGGAAAAGACCGGTACCGCCGCTTCTGCCCCCTTCGCCTGCGAGATCGGCCTGGTGCAGGTACACTATGAAGGGAAGAAGACACTCACCGGTGACTATATCCCCTTGCAGGTAAAGGGCGGCAACGTCTTCGAGACCATCGACCCCGTCAAAATCGGCACCCGGTTCAAAATGGAAGTCAAAAATTCTACGGAGTGCTATGTCTACGTATTCGGAAAAGAGACCGACGGCACCAGCTACACGCTGTTTCCTTACCCGGCCACCAACAACCCCGAAAAAACAAAGTATTCCCCCTTCTGCGGCATTACCGGCTATCGCCTCTTCCCACGTGATAAGTCCATGATGCCTGACACCATCGGCATCCGCGATGAAATGGCCGTCCTCGTCAGCCGGCAACCCCTGGACTGGTATGCGCTCAACAACGCCATCAGCCAGAACCCCGGCCTCGATTATGCCGCCCGGCTCAATGCAGCGCTCGGCGACAAACTCATCCGCAATGTCCCTTTCAAAAGTTCCGCCAAAGGCAATATGCAATTCACCATACAAGACACACAAGGCGCCCGCGACGGCGTCGTCGCCACCATCATCGAAATCAGTAAAAAGTAACATTCATGGACGATCAATCAACGACATCCGCCAGCGCTTCAGCCGCATTCCTCCGCCTCATCCGCAGCCCGATCCGCTTTCGCCTCTATTTACTGACCAAACTCCCCAGCGCATTCTTTGCCGGGCTCCGCATCCGGCAGATCGACGAAACACAGAGCATCGTAACGGTCCCCTATAAATGGTTCACCCGCAACCCCTTCCGGTCAACTTACTTCGCCTGCCTCGGCATGGCCGCTGAAATGAGCACCGGTGTGCTGGCCATGTCTCACGTCTATCAAAAGCCCGTATCCATGCTGGTCGTCAGAATGGAAGCCACCTTCTCCAAAAAAGCCACCGGCATCACCCGATTCCATTGTCCTGACGGCCTGGCTATCGGTCAGACCATCGGCGTGGCCATCTCTACCGGTGAAGGGCAGATCATAAAAGTCCGTTCGCTGGGGACTAACGCCGCCGGCGAATCCGTCGCCGAATTTTTCATTACCTGGTCTTTCAAGGTTAAAAAATCGTACATTCCCCAATAAATCACCACAAGGTATTATCTATGAAGATCGCTTTTCACGGTGCTGCCCGTGTTGTTACAGGCTCTAAGCACCTACTGACGCTCGCCAATGGAAAAAAATATTTACTCGACTGCGGCATGTTCCAGGGCATGGGTACGCAGACGGATATCCTGAATCGCAACTGGGGCTTTACCCCCGCCGAGGTCACCTACCTCATACTCTCCCACGCGCATATCGATCACTGCGGGCTGATCCCGAAATTGGTCAAAGACGGGTTCACCGGGCAGGTATTCTGTACGCCCGCCACCAAAGAATTGAGCGGCGTACTGCTGGAAGACTCCGCCGGTATCCAGGAAGACGATATCAAATACACCAACAAGAAAAGGCGGGCAGAAGGCCTTCCCGATCTGCAGCCGCTCTATACGGACGATGATGCCAAACGTGCCATGAATCACTTTGTCACTGTAGAATATGACACCTGGCATGCCATCGACGAGGATGTACAGGTCATGTACACCGATGCCGGGCATATCATCGGCAGCGCCGCCGTACACCTGAAGATAAAGGAGGAAGGAAAAGAGACCCATCTCACCTTCAGCGGCGACGTAGGCCGCTATGGCGACGTAATCCTCCGCTCCCCCGAGGTATTCCCCCAGGCCGATTATATTCTCATTGAATCTACATACGGCAACAGCTTCTATGACCCGGCGGATACCACCCCGGAGGCGTTGTTGAAATGGATCGAAAAAACCTGCCTGCAAAAAAAAGGCAAGCTTATCATCCCCGCCTTCAGCGTTGGCCGCACCCAGGAACTCCTTTTTGCCCTCAATGAACTGGAAGCACAGCACCGCCTGCCTGACCTCGACTATTTCGTAGACAGCCCCCTTAGCGTGGCCGCCACCGAGATCGTCAAAAGCTATCCGCAATATTTCAACAAGACCATTCAAAAGACCCTCGAGACCGACAAAGACCCGTTCTCTTTCAAAGGACTGAAATATATCATGAGCGTTGAGGAATCCAAATTGCTCAACTATCGCAACGAACCCTGCGTCATCATCTCTGCAAGTGGGATGGCAGACGCCGGCCGCGTCAAGCACCATATCAGCAATAATATCGAGAACACCCGCAACACCATTCTCCTGGTCGGCTATTGCGAACCCCGTTCGCTGGGCGGCCGCCTGATGGCTGGCGCCAAAGAGGTCCATATCTTCGGCGTCCTGCACGAAGTACACGCAGAGATCGGCAGCATCCGCAGCATGAGCGCCCACGGAGATTTCAACGATCTCAGCCAGTTCCTCGCCTGCCAGGACCCTTCAAAAATAAAAACCCTTTTCATCGTTCACGGTGAATATGAGGTGCAGGAAGGATTCAAAGCTCGCCTGCTGAAGAAAGGATTTACCAACATCGAAATTCCTGAGCTGCACTACGAGCGCGGGTTGTAGAACTTTCTCGGACCTGCTTCGCCACGGTCCTCCTCGTTCGTGCGACTTTCGTCGGACCCTCGTCCCTTGGTCCTCCTCAGTCCTACCCTTCGCTACGCTCGGGTACGCTTCGCTCGGTTATCCGTCCATCATCCCATAAAAAAAGCGAATATTTTTCCCCGATAGCCCGCAAAATCCCCGCGTTGGCCCCAAAAAACATAATATTTTTTTTAATTAGCATGTATAACATTCGTTTTCAATGTTTAACAACGCTTTAATGTTTGCATAACGATTGTGTAATATGGCTTGATGATCTTTGCGGCGTCAAAGGTACAAGCGCTTATACCCTATTTAAAACAATCGAAAAAACCTTACATTATGTTGGCTCAAACAATCAAGGCCGCGCAGGTCATCGCTCTCGTTTTCATTTCTTTTGCCGCTTCCGCTCAATCCTATCATCAGCCGATACGCGTCGACCAGTTCAATCAACAAGGTATTCCTGATTCCAGCAGCGTCGCTCACTTAGAGATCAGCGTGCGGCAATCGGAAGGCAGCAGCATGAAATTCCGCGTCGTTGTTATTAACCCTTTCACCAGGCCGGCTACGATCACCATCAGCAGGGGAGATGACATTCTTTATACCGAAAATGGCGTGAGAGGAGAATATCAAAATCTTTTCAACCTCGATCAACTCGAAGACGGCGATTACCAGATCGTAGTAACCAGTGGTAAAGAGAAGGTTCGTAAGGATATCAGCATCCATACGGAAACCAGGACCGATCGCCAGGTTCAGCTTAATTAAGAACCCCATCCCCCGCTCGCGATAATAAATATGGCCATTGGCCTCCTATCGAAACCGCCATTCACTTCTGAATGGCGGTCGCCGTGAATGGCAAAAAGCCAGCATCTCCCTCACAAATTACAAGCTCCGACCGGCGCTCCCGATTTCAATTTTGACATCCCGTCGGGAAAACTATCTTTATAGGATCATTAGCTAACCTATGCAAAGGATCACTATCCCGCCCCGTAACAACTGGCAGAAGGCAGTTGAGCAATTGGGCTTCGGCTTTCATACGACCAATGTCCCTTACTGGGACGAGTCTGCGTACTACGTCTTTAGCATGGACGAAATACTCCTGATCGAAAAAGCATCTGCCGAACTCTGGGACCTTTGCCTCGGCGCCGTTCAGCACGTCATCGACAACAACCTATATAGCCGTTTTACCATTCCGCCGGCTTTTATTCCCTATATTGAACGGACGTGGATGCAAGACCATCCGTCTATCTACGGGCGCTTCGATCTTTGCTACAGGGACGGCCAGGTGAAGATGCTCGAGTTCAATGCCGATACCCCCACCAGCCTCTACGAAGCCGGCATCGTGCAATGGTTCTGGCTGCAGGACTTCGATAAGGCAAAGGACCAGTTCAACAGCATCCATGAAAAGCTCATCGGTTACTGGACTTATGTCAAGCCCTACCTTTATCCGGGTCAGGTCCATTTTGCCTGTCCAAAACAATCGCTGGAAGACCTGACCAATACGGAGTACATCAGGGATTGCGCCATCCAGGCCGGGCTCGAAACGCGGCTGCTCTATATAGACGACATCGGATGGGACCCGGATAACCAGGTATTCGTCGATATGCAGGATCAGCCGATCCGGAATATATTCAAGCTCTATCCCTGGGAATGGATGGTCATCGAGGAATTCGGCGCCAATATCCTCAGCGACAAGAATACCGCATCGTGGATCGAACCCGCTTGGAAGATGATCCTCTCCAACAAGGCCATCCTTCCCGTCCTTTGGGAACTCTACCCCGACTGCCCTTACCTCCTGCCGGCATATTTCGAACCCGACCGCCTCACTGACTATGTCAAAAAGCCTATTCTTTCCAGGGAAGGAGCCAACATCGAATTGGTCCGGGGCGACACCATACTGCAACAAACCCAGGGCGATTATGGGGAGGAGGGACATATCTATCAGCAGTTGTTCACGTTGCCGTCTTTTGAAGGCAATTATCCTGTGCTCGGTAGCTGGATCATCGGGCAGGAACCTGCCGGCATAGGTATTCGCGAAGCGGGCAATCTCATAACGGACAACCTCAGCCGCTTCATCCCCCACCTGATCGCCTGACCCACCCACCGCATCCGCGTCGCCCGCCCCCCTCACCGCGTCCGCGTCGCCTCTATTTCACCAGCCGCACCGGGCTTCGCCTCACCTTGCTCCTGCCAGGCAGCTGGTCCCCCAGCAACCGCCCCCATGGCTGCATCTCCGGAATCCGGTCAAAGACGATCTTCAACATACCCATGAAGGGTATCGACAAGAACATCCCCGACAACCCCCAGACCGCCCCGCCCAGCAAAACCGCCACCACCGACAACAACGCATTGATCTTGACTTTCGACGAAACAATATACGGAATGAGGAAATGGTTGTCCGTAAACTGTATCACGATATAGCTGATCGCTATCCCGATCTCCGTATTAATCCCATCCTTGGTGATCAGGGCGATCGTCATCGGCAGCAACGCCGCCAGTATGCCGCCGAAAAAGGGCAGCACGTTCAGGATGGCGCCCATCACCGCCAGCAGGATGGCATAAGGTACTCCCAATATGAGGAGAGCGATAGTGTTCAATGCAGCCACAATAGACGCTTCTATCAGCAACCCGTACATATAGCTCTGGATAGCGCCCTTCACCTGCCGCAGAACGGTATTGACCTCACCCGCATTCTTTTCCGCGAAGATCTCGTAGAGGAAATTCAGAATAAGAGTCTTGTAATAGAGCAGTAGAAAAGTATAGATAGGCAGCAGGAATACAGTTGTCAACGTTCCCAGCATCGTGCCGAGGAGCTGGCCGATCAGCGGCTTGATACCTGCCTTGGCCTCTGTAATATATTGGTCCTGCTTCGCCAGGGGTATGTTGAACTGATGGGCCAACCCCTGTTGCAACTTCGAGACCTGCTCCGTCGTCTTTTTTTGCAGCAGCGGCATTTGATCGGTAAAACGCATGACCTGATCGGCCAGGAAATACCAGAGGGCCGCGATCAGGATGATGGCGACCAGCAACGAGAGCGCGATGGCCGGTATCCGCGGGATCTTCCGCCGTTCCAGCCAGTCTGTCAGCGGATTCAGCAGGACGGCCAGTAACAGGGCAAAAGAAAAGGGGATCAATATGCCGCGAATATTGGCCAGCGCATAGCTGCAAAGCACCAGCCCGAACAGGATAACCGTACTCCGCAGGTAGAAGGGATAATTTTTCAGGTTAGGCATGTCTTTTATATGCCTTTGCCGTGCCGGATTTCAAGTCCCCGCCAGACGCCTTTCCCAAAATCAACCCGCCCGTTCTTTACCCATCCTGAGGTCATTATTCCTCATTTCTCCTTATTTTTAACCCCATGCCTTTTCTGAAAAAATCATCGGGCAAACTCCTGCCCCTGCAGTTGGCGGCCATCATCTTCCTGACCGTATCCGGCGGCCCCTATGGATTAGAGCAATTGTTTGCCTACGCAGGCAACCACGGCGCCATGCTGCTGCTACTCATCGTTCCCTTGTTATGGGACGTCCCGACCATCCTGACCGTATTAGAGCTCAATAGCCTGATGCCGGTGACGGGCGGATATTACCAATGGGTCAAACATGCCCTCGGCATCCGCTGGGCTTTTTTCGAAGGTTGGTGGACATGGCTCTACACCTTCCTCGACCTGGCCATCTATCCTGTCCTCTTCATCACCTATGCCGGCTTCTTCTTTCCCGAAATAGCGCATTACAAATTGCCCGTCTGCCTGGTCATCATCTGGCTGTCGGCTATCCTCAACATTCTCGGCATCGTCCCGGTAGGCAGGGTTTCCGTGGTGCTGGGTACCATGGTGCTGATCCCTTTCGGGCTGATCTTTTTCATGCTGGTACACCCGGGAACACATGTCCATATACCTGCTCCCTCTTTGAAAGGACTGTCCTTTCCCGCCATCTCGATGGGTATCTATACCGTCATGTGGAATTTTCTCGGCTGGGACAATGCCACGACCTATGCAGGCGAAGTCTCCCGGCCCGTGCGCTCTTATGTGCAGTCCATCTGCATCGCCTTTTTCCTCGTGTTCGGAGTGTACCTGCTGACCGCCGTTGCCGTCCACCAGTCAGGCATCGATCCGACCGTCCTGAATAATGGCGGCTTTCCTGTCCTCGGTGTGTTGGCCGGCGGCCATTGGCTCGGGATCGTCGTGGCGGCCGGCGGAATGGCCAGCACGGTAGGACTCTATTCGGCTGTCCTGCTGTCCGTATCCCGGGTGCCGCAGGTCATGGCCGATGATCAGCTGCTGCCGGCATGGTTTTGCTCCCTGCATCCCCGCTTCAATACGCCCTATATTTCGATCATCGCCTCTTCCCTTGTCGTCAGTATTCTCGTCCTGTTCACCTTTTCCGACCTGGTCGTCATGGACATCATCCTGTACGGCGCCGGCCTCTCCCTGGAATTCATCGCCCTGTTGATGCTGCGGATAAAAGAACCCCTTCGGCCCCGGCCGTTCAGGATACCCTTGGGCAATGCCGGCCTCATCGCGATGATAGCCTTGCCGATGCTCGTCTATGTCATTGCCCTTTCCGGTGCGCTGGTTTCCACCGAAAAGATGTGGGGGCCGGTTACGCTGGCGCTCGGTATGCTGCTATCCGCCACCGTCGCCTGGCGCCTCGTCCGCTGGTGCAATCCCGGCCTGCCCTGACAGAACGCCAAACCCCAATCCCCCGCCGTCGGAACCCTCCAGGAAGCTGGCCGCCTCTTCGACGAGGTCTACCTGGCCCAGATCATCATGACCATCGTCCTGATCAACTGCTGGAACCGCGTCGCCATCACTACAGGCATGCAGCCGGCCTAATCGTCCCCCGGACGACGCCGCCCCGCCCGCCGTCCCCGCGCACATTGCTCCCGCTTAGAACTTCGTTGGGCCTGCTTCGCCACGGCCCTACTCGTTCGTGCCCTTCGCTTTGCTCGGGTATATCGGCCGTTCCCTCGAACGTCCTCCCCCCAGACATGATTTTACGTATCTTGTACGTTAAATTCCAGGGTATGAAACGCATTCTGATCATGATCCTTTGGCTAACCGCGGCCACAGCCCCGGCCTTCGCCCAACAGGTAACCGTCCTCACCAACGCACAGTACAGAGGAAACGGCACCCAACTGCTGGGCATCGACGCAGAGCAGGGTAGCCTGGAAAAAGATAAGAAGGCCGATTTCATCGTGCTCGATAAAGATCCGCTGACAGATATCCACAATACCCTTTCCATTGATGCCGTTTGGAAAGACGGCGTCAAAATCAGCGACGGGCCCCTAACGCAACACTAGCCCTGCCGCTTAACAACCGCCTATTGCTCAACAAAACCCCATCGCTCAACAAGACCCTATTGCCCAACAACCGCAACCGCCCAACAACAGACCATGCAAAACCGCCAGCATCTCGTTCTCGACCAGGGTACCCGCGATTCCATCACCTGGGAATTCGATGGCATCCGCATGGGCCACTCGCTGTCGACATTCAAAGAATTGACCTCCTTCACGGCCGTTAGCCCTAACACCGACGTCGTCCGCCTGCACCTCGGCCTCAAAGGCAACTATAGCTTCCACTATCGCCAGCTCGACACTACCTTCCACCTCATCGGGGGCCATCACAATATCCTCTACTCGAAAGACTTCGAAATGACGGTCGAAAACCGGACCCTCGAACTGGAGACCTTCGGCATCCAGTTTCCCCGCGAGACCTTCCTCCGGTTCACTCAAAATGCCAACGACGGACTCCGGCGATTCGCCGACCAGATCATGAACGGGGACGCCGTACTCCTGTCCGATCATTGGGGCGCCGTCGACCCCGCTATACAGCAGGTCATCGACCAGGTCATCCACAACCGCTATGCCGGCGACTTACTCAGCCTGTTCCTGTTTTCCAAAAGCATCGAGATACTCGTCTTGTGTGCCGAATCCTGCCTCCTGGCGGCCGATAAGAAAGAGACTTACCTGAAAACTGCCGCCGATAAGGAAAAGATCATCGCCGCCCGTGACCTCGTCAACCAGCGTGTCCACTGCCCGCCCAGTCTCACCGAGATCGCGACAGCAGTCGGGCTCAACGAATACAAGCTGAAGCGGGGATTCAAAGAGACCTTCCAAACCACCGTATTCGGCTATCTTACCGCACAACGCCTCATCCTGGCCAGACGTTACCTGCTCGATACCGACAAGACAGCCGCCGAAATAGCCTTCGACCTCGGCTATGCTACCCCCCAGCACTTCAACAATGCCTTCAAAAGGCATTTTGGCCATACACCCGATTCCGTCAGACCGGGCCGGCGCGAGGCCAGGTCTGATCGCGACGCCAAACGATAGAAAGAATCCGTAAAACGCAATCCCGGAAGGACCCAATGCCCTAATATTGTACAAACATCATTACTATGAGCCAGCCGCTTATTGTAGAAAATACCATCACCCTCAGGGCCCCCGCCACAAAAGTCTGGAACGCCCTCACCAATCCCGCCGAGACCAAAAAATACATGTTTGGTTGTGAAGCCCTTTCCGATTGGAAAGAAGGCAGCCCCCTTATCTGGAAGGGGACTTTCAATGGAGTCGAACTCGTGGCCGTCAAAGGCACGATCAAAAAGATCCAACCCGGGAAGTACCTCGAATACACCGTGATTGACCCCAATAATCCGAAAATACCCGACCTTCCGGAAAACTATCTCACTGTTACCCTGGATCTAAAGGAGCAGGACGGTCAAACCGTGCTGACCGCAACCCAGGGGGACTACAGTACCGTTGCCGATGGCGACAACCGTTATAAACATTCGGTCGACGGCGGCGGCTGGACCCCGATCCTCGACGCCATCAAAACGCTGGTGGAAGAGGGGGAATAATCTCATCACACCCCCTGTACTCGCGTCTTAGGTCCCATGAGTCCGCCCGGCCCGGGCGCTTCAACAGCGTACCCCTGCTGGTCAGCTTGTCGCCAGTTCGACACCTTTAACGACCTTCATTCATGTAACAATTACCCCCTCTTCGCGACCCATCCGGTACAACCGTCTCCGCATGCTCAAAAAATATTTTACCATGACCTGGCGCCAGTGGCGCTCATCCTTATCTTATACCCTGATCAATCTTGGCGGCCTGACGGTCGGACTGGCCGTTGCCCTCCTGATCGGGCTGTGGACCAGGGACGAATGGCGCTTCGATCATTATTTCGATAACCACTCCAGACTGGCGCAGGTGATGGATACCAGACCATTGGCCGCTGGCTTCAGCACAGAAGATGGCGTGCCTCCTCCGCTGGCCGCTGAGCTGCAAACAAAACTCGGCCGGTTTTTCAGGCGTGTGGCCGTGGTATTCCCTAATTTCCCGCATGTGCTGGCTGCCGGTGAGAAGAGGATCACCGCTTCCGGCCAGTGGGCACAACCGGCTTTCCCGGAAATGCTCACCCTGAAAATGATCGGCGGCAGCCGGGATGCCCTGAAAGACCCCTCCTCCGTCCTCATCGACCGGTCGACGGCCATAGCCCTTTTCGGCTCCTCATCCCCCGGGTCGCCATCCTTGTCCGGCGAAGCCGCATCCCCCTTCGATCCCAGCCGGGCCATAGGTCAGACGATTCGCGTCGACAATACCATCGCCGTCAAAGTAGCGGGCATCTATGAAGACCTTCCCGTCACCACGACCTTTGCCGGCACACATATCCTGCTTTCCTGGGACAAGGCCGCCGAAGAAATGCCCTGGATGAAGGGCATCAACACGCAGTGGGATGCCGACGGATTCTGGCTGTTCGTGGAATTGGACGACCCGTCGGATATAAAGGCTGCCAGCACTTCGATCAAAGATATTCTTCGCCGGCATAGGACAGCCTCAAAGGAAGACCTCAGCCTCTATCCTATGGACCGGTGGCATCTTTACAGTGAATTCAGCGACGGCCACAGTGTCAGTGGCCGGATCCGCATCGTCCGGCTTTTTGCTGTCATCGGCGCCTTCGTGCTCCTGCTGGCCTGCATTAATTTTATGAACCTCTCGACCGCCCGCAGCGATCGCCGCGCCCGTGAGGTCGGCATCCGCAAAACACTGGGCTCGCTGCGCCGGCAAATCATCTCGCAGTTCCTCGCCGAATCTGTCTGTATGGCCCTGCTGGCCTTCATCCTGGCTGTCGGGATAGTATGGTTGTCCTTGCCGCTGTTCGACCGCCTCGCCGCCAAGGACATGGCTATTCCCTGGGGCGACCCTTTTTGCTGGCTCGCCGCACTCGGCTTCACGCTGTTCACCGGTATCCTGGCCGGCAGCTATCCCGCCTTTTACCTATCGGGCTTTCAACCGGTGAAAGTTCTTAAAGGCAACGCGGGCCCGTCATCAACCCTCCCGAGAAAAGCCCTCGTGGTCCTTCAATTCACCGTCTCCATCACGCTCATTATCGGCACGGTCATCATCTATCGGCAGATCCAATACGCCCGGCAACGCTCGATTGGATACGCCCCGCAAGGACTGCTGGCCTTCCGGATGAATACCAAAGACATCATCGATGCACCCTATAACGCCATGCGCAACGATTTGCTGCAAACCGGAGCAGTAACCGATATGGCGCAATCAGTAAATGCGGTCACTGAAATGCCGGGCAATGCAGACAGTATCGACTGGGTAGGGAAGGCCACGGCGTCCAAGCCACCAATCACGGTTGCCGATATCACCCATGATTTCGGCCGGACGCTCGGCTGGACCGTCATCGCCGGACGCGACTATTCCAGGGAATTCGTTACAGACAGCACCGCAGTGATTATCAATGAATCCGCCGCCCGGCTGATCGGTTGGAAAGATCCCGTCGGCAGGAATATCCGGTTACGGGGACACGCCCGGCGCATCATCGGCATCGTAAAGGACATGGTCATGGGTTCCCCTTACCAGGCCGTACCGGCCACTGTTTTCGAGATGAATTATTATATTCCTAATTACCTGCTGATCCGGGTGAACCCCTCACTGCCTATGAGCGCGGCCCTGAATAAAATAGCACCCGTACTGAAGAAGTACAACCCCGAAGCGCCATTCGAATGCCGCTTCATCGACCAGGACTATGCGCTGAAATTTGCTGCCGAACAGCAGGTGGCTGGGCTTTCCGCCGTTTTCGCGGTCTTGGCCATCCTGATCTCCTGTCTCGGATTATTTGCACTGGCGGCTTATATGGCCGAACGTCGCACCAAAGAGATCGGCATCCGCAAGGTACTCGGCGCCGGCGTCACGGGCATCGTCGCTCTCCTCTCCGGTGATTTCCTGCAATTGATCGGCATCGCCCTTGTCCTCGCCATCCCGCTGTCGTGGTGGGGCATGCATCAGTGGCTCCAGTCTTACGCTTATCGCACCCGGCTCAGCAGCTGGATCTTCGCCGGGACCGCGGTCCTGACCATGCTGATCGCCCTGCTGACCGTCAGCGTCCAGGCCATCAGGGTGGCCCTGGCCAATCCGGTAGACAGCTTAAGGGCCGATTAGCCGCGCACATCCGCTCGCGCTCTCACGCGGGCACCCCGCCGCCGAACTATCCCAATTCAAAGTACGCAAAATGCGTACTTCTGGGCCGGCATAACTTCCTCCCTTGACCGAACACCAATTGTATCGCAGGCGCACAGTGGTCACCCAAAGCTTACTTTAAGAGATTGACCGTCAATCCGGTAACAAAATGGCACTAGATTGGCTGCTCAACCGGCATGCTGAAGAACTTCCTGACAATCGCCGTTCGCAACCTTTGGCGCAATAAAGGTTTCTCCATCATCAATATCAGCGGCCTCGCCATCGGTATGGCCAGTGCCCTCCTAATCCTGCTCTGGGTACAGGACGAATGGGGCTACGACCGGATGTACGCCAACACCAATCGCTTGTATCATCTCTATATCCGCGATTCCATTGACGGACAACTCGTGGCAGGGAATAATACCCCCGCCGTCATGGCGCCCGTCCTGCGAAAGGAATATGCAGGCGTGGAAGACGTCGCCCGGTTCAACGAATCCGGTTTTCTATTGTCTGCGGGCGAAACGCACCTCAATTCCAGGGGGGCCTTCGCAGACAGCGGCTTTCTCACCATGTTCGGCTTCCCCATGCTGCAGGGCGATCCTGCCCTGGCGCTCAGCGGCCCGTATAATATCGTGTTGGCCCAAAGCCAGGCCCAACGATTGTTTGGTAAGGACGAGCCTATGGGAAGGACCCTGCGGATCGACAGCAGCGCCGATTTCACCGTGACGGGAATTCTGAAGGATCTGCCGGACAATACCGACTTCCGGTTCGACTACCTGCTGCCCTGGTCCTACCAGGCCCGCCTGGGCTGGGACGATCCGGGCTGGGGTGATAATTACATCGATACCTATGTCCTGTTGCGGCCCGGCGTCTCCCCGGCGTCTTTCGATGCACAGATCGACAATATCGTGAGCACCCATTCCCGGGCGACGACCCATGTATTTACCCAGCCGATGAGCAGAATGCACCTCTATTCGAAATCGGAAAATGGCCGGTTGGTAGGGGATAGGATCTTGACAGTACGGTTATTCGCCGTCATCGCCGGCTTTATCATGCTCATCGCCTGTATCAACTTTATGAACCTTTCCACTGCGCGGTCGATGAAAAGAGCCCGGGAAGTAGGCATCCGGAAGGTGGCGGGAGCCCGCAAAGGTTACCTGGTCATGCAATTTATCGGGGAAAGCTTACTGATAGCCGGGTTATCCTTTCTCATAGCCCTCCTGATCATTCGGCTTAGCCTGCCCGCCTTTAACCAGCTCGTGGGAAAAAAACTGGCGATCGACGGCCATGACCCCCGCTACTGGATGTTTGCCGCCGGCTTCGTGCTGTTCACCGGACTGCTGGCCGGTAGCTATCCGGCTTTTTATCTGTCCTCGTTCAAACCCGTGCAGGTTTTGAAAAGCTCACTCCAAAAGGCAGATGCACTTATCAGCACGCGTAAGGGTCTTGTGGTGCTGCAGTTCTCCTTTGCTATCATGCTCGTCATCTGCACACTGATCATCGAAAGACAGATCCGGTACGGACTGCACAGGGATGCCGGCTATAACCGCACCAACCTGGTGTATATGGACATGCAGGGGGAAGTCTCCGGGCATTACGACATCATCAAACAGGAATTGCTCGGTAGCGGCGCGGCCGTTGCTGTCACCAGGTCACCCTGGTCGATCACGAACCATTGGAATGACGCTGCCGGATTTGCCTGGGAAGGATCGACACAGCAGGATCAACAACTCGATTTCACCCAATTTGGGGCCGATGCTGATTTCGTAAAGACCACCGGCGTCGCCCTGACGCAAGGCCGTGACATCGACATCGTTCAGTATCCGACCGACAGTTCCGCCATCCTGGTGAATGAGGCAGCAGTAAAGGCCATGCGGCTGAAAGATCCGGTCGGCCAGATCCTGAAAAGAGGGAATGAGCGCCTGCATGTCGTAGGCGTCATCAGGGATTTTATCCTGGAATCTCCCTTCGCCCTGCAGATCGCGCCGATGATGATCCTGGGGCCCCGATGGAATGCCCGGGTCATCCATTTCAGGTTGAACCCCAACAGACCTGCCAGTGCCGGCCTGGCACAGGTGGAAAGAATAATAAGGAAATACAACCCGCTCTATCCTTTCGAATATCACTTTGTGGATGAGGCATATGATCAGAAATTCAAGGCGGAGAAGCAGATCGGCCGGCTGGCAGGTTTGTTTGCAGGGCTCACCATTTTTATTTCCTGCCTGGGCCTCTTTGCCCTGGCGACTTACATGGCCGCCAGCAGGATCAGGGAGATAGGCATCCGAAAAGTGCTCGGCGCCAGCGCAACAGGCATCGCCGCCCTGCTCGCAAAAGACTTTATCCGGCTGGTGCTCATCGCTTTCGTGATCGCCGCACCCATCGCCCGCATCATTATGAATAAGTGGTTGCTTAACTATGGCTATCGCATCACCATCGGGTGGGATATTTTTGCCTGGTCGGGACTGCTGGCCTTGCTGATCGCAACAGGCGCCGTCAGCTATCAATCCATTCGGGCCGCCCTCGCCAACCCGGTAGACAGCTTGAGGGCAGACTAGCCACGCACATCTGCTAACGCTTCTATCATCGGCCGCTCCCGCGCCCTCTCCCTAAGCCACCGTCTTTTCGACGACCCTCGCATCCGCCTGCTTGTCCAGGTAGGCATTGGGATTATGCCGGATAGCCCCCTCGGGAAGCCACTGATACCAGGGGCCCAGGTCTCTTTTGATGATATTAGTGTAGAAATCCGGGAGCTCGTCCGTCTCCCCCTCGAAGTAATTCCTGAAGGCCCTGTCATGAATCAGGTTTTCCCTGACCTTTCTATAAAACTTAATCCTGCCATACCCCTCTGACGATATCGCCCGCATCACATTCATCCACCTCGCAGTAGTGTTCTTGTTGTTCTTCCACCGGCGCCAGATGGCACGCGGCGAAAAGCTGTACTCGGTCAGATCGATCACCTTGTCATAAAAATCCACCCATTCGTAGTTCGTGGGCTTCACATTCATGGCCAGGTGATTATTGAGGAAATGGAACGGAAAGCCCAGCACCCGGCCCTCACGCTGGTAACCCAGGTTTAAGGGGGCCGCTTCGCCAAACGCCGTCAGCAGCGAATATCCCGGGAAGGCATTGGGGGACAGATCGATGAATTGCTTGGTCAGCTCGAAAGGCTCCGCCCCCGAGTCACTGTCCAGCCCCATGACAAAATTGGTCTGGACATAAGGGACATAATCGAAGATCATATTGACATGTTCGGCAACCTGCCGAACCTTGTCCTGACCGGTAGTCTTAGCCGTACGGGACTTCCCGCCCAGTTCATACCAGGTCTCCACGCCCGGCAACAAGGCCGTAAAACCGTTTTCCTTGAAGACCTTCAGGTGCTTTTCAGTAATGATCGACAAGCTGCTCTCCGCCACGAAACTAAAGCTGCCCGGCGGCGCCGCGGCCGCCACCGCATCCATGCTCTCCTGGAACCGGACACCGAAATTGGGGTCGTGCCAGGCCACCATCGGTTTTTTAAACTTCGTCAGCAGGAACTGCAGGTCTTCCTTGATGCCCTGGAAGCTCAGCGGCTGATAAGGCACCGTCGAATCGATGCAGAACGAACAGGTATACGGACAGCCCATACTTCCGATCATGGGCACGATCTTCAATAAAGGCGCTTTCTTTAAAGTGGATTCTATGAATTTCCAGCGTTCCTGCACGCCGGGCAGATTGGCCGGCTGCTTGCCCGTCGCCAGATAAGTCCCGACCGGACCTTGCGGAGCACAATTGTCCAGTATCTCGATGATGGTATTCTTGTTGGTGAAGCCCAGCACAAAATCAAAATACAGGATCGCATCATCCGGATAGCACCGGGCATGAGGACCGCCAAGAACAGTGACAATGCCTTTTGTCCTGAAATAATTGCTGAGCGAATAGGCCAGCAGGGCAGCCTGCGTGAACGAACTGATGAAGACTATGTCGACTTCTTCCGGTAATTCTTTGGTGAGATCTTCCCGGCCGGTATAACAGATCATTTTTACATCATGCCCCTCTTGTTCACACCAGGTGGCGACGACCTGCGGCATAATGCTGGCCAGGTTGGCATGCATGATTTTTCCCCATAAGGTATCGGTTGGTCCTTTGCAAACCAGATCGATAATGCCGACCTGTAACTTCTTTTTCATAAGAATTAAAAATTAGATTTTAGCATAAAGATTCCCTTACAAATTTTTTTGATGAATGTTTGGTGTCAGGGAAATCTCAAGAGAATGGCGATATATATGTAAGGACCAAGCAGAAAGAAAGTCAGGTCAGAATATATAGAAAGCCATAAAACCCGCCGAAAAGGTACATTTATAACGGCGGTTAATCTAATTTATTTCGCCTTATAGTGTTAAATTCCAATTACTTCTCCCAACGCAGACGTAGTAGTTCACGTAAATGACCGTTAGATCAGAAATCTGTATTATTTTTAATGGCCTTAAGCCTTTTATATGAGAAATATTTATCCTATTCTATTGGTTATAGTTTGTACTATTTTTTCCTGTCGGTAATATCTACGTGGCAGACATCGTTAACAACAAGATCCGCAAGATCTCGCCCCTGTAATTCCCAATCTGCCTCTGTAATTCCCAAAATCTTCTTAAAATCATCTTAAAATCACCCCCCAATCACCCTCTAACGCTAAACCTTATGTACTTTCAGCAGGAAAAACTTATCTATTGAATGGGTCAATAAATTCTACATGAAAAATATTGGCGACTTGCATTTTCAAAAGGAAATCCTTCCTTTATTGGATTTCTGCTGCAATGAATTTTCGAGAGACGTCCTGACACAACTGCTTTCAGAAGTGCCCGATACCCTGGGCGAAGTTCTCCTCCGACAGGAAATCCTCAGGGCGTTAATGGGAAATGAACGGCTCTATCGCCCTTTTTCCTATTCGAGGTCCGAATTCAATGAGGTGTATACTTACGTGCAGGATCTGCGCATCCGGGAGGACGAAGTGATCGGCGGTTCCCTGGCCATCCATTTTCTTTTTGCCGGGAAGAAGCGCCGCCGGGAACAGGGACGGATGTCCCAGCTAATCCTCTTCTTTCACATGGTCCACCAGGCCTGGTTCTCCGGCCTTAAGCCCGATGGCTTTCCCTGGGAATTCCAGAACAGGGTAAGGAATATCCGGCGGATGTTCGCAGACCTCGATATCGAAAAGTACCGGGCCGCCGTGCGCCGCGATGGCCTTACAATCAGAGACACGGCCCGGTTGATTCGAATGTTGGAACAGAAGTGCAGGACTGGCGAGATGGACGTTTTTTGGAATGACTTCTTTCTGTTCGAAGCCTTTCTTTCTATATCGAAGGGGATAGTGAAGCATCATTTTACTTTTCCTTCCTTTACCCGCGAAGGGTTGTCTATTCAGGGGTTTTATCATCCCCTCATAAAAGATCCGGTGCTGAACAGCATCGACATCCATGAGAATGTCACCCTGATCACCGGCCCGAACATGTCAGGAAAATCCACGCTGCTCAAATCGATCGGCTTGTGCGTTTACCTGGCCCATCTCGGCCTGGCCGTTCCGGCAGAGAAATGCGAGATGGGATTCTTTGATGTCATCTCCGTCGCCATCAACCTCAATGACGATATACTCAGCGGTTATAGCCATTTCATGACGGAAATCATCTCCCTCAAAAAAGTAGTGGTCGAAGCCCGCCAGGCCAGGAAATGTTTTGCCATATTTGACGAGCTGTTTCGGGGCACCAACGTCGAAGATGCCTTCGCCATCTCCCAAACGACCATTCAGGGACTGACGCAATTCCACCACTCTTACTTTTTCATTTCCTCTCATCTTCAGCAGCTCAAAGAAACCGTCACCGCGAACCCGAAGATTGGCACCTATTTCATCGAATGCCAATTGATCGGTAATGCCCCTGTATTCACCTATCGCCTCCGCGAAGGCTGGTCAGACCTGCGGATCGGGCAGATCATTTTCGAGCGGGAAGGGCTGAATGAATTACTGCGCCTATAACCCATTTTCATGCCGAATGCTTACCTTCGACCCGGTTCAAACACGCATTCCCATGTCCCAGCTCCCCCCGTCCCAAGCTGAAACCAAATATTGCCCCCGTTGTCAGGCGCCCTTCGAATGCAGAGTGGGCAACATCTCCCAATGCCAGTGCAGTGGCATTCAACTGACAGCCGAAGATAAAGCCTTTATAGCCTCGAACTACACCGATTGCCTCTGCAGAAACTGCCTGCTGGCTATCACCGCATCGTCCCGGCTCCCCGCTTAGGCTCCAGCCAGACTCTCTTCCACGGCAACGAGCCGGCTATGAGGAAGATGGCTTGCATTCCACTCCTCCCAACTGGGGACGCTGGTTTGGAAAGTGGCATCACCGGTAGCGATGCCTTGTTCATAAATGGCCTTAACAGCGGGCCAATGTTCAGGCAGTAGGGTAGTGATGAACATAAGTAAAACTTTTGAGGCATTAAGATAATGATTTTTGACTTACCTCCCTACGGCCGGTTGACCCCCTCTTCCAACGCTCACCCGCAAGGATATGCAGGAGGCCGTTGCTTTCGCCATAGAAGGCAAAGTCAAGGCGACCGTCCATGCCGCTAAAATGGAAAATATCAATTCCATATTCGACGAAATGAAAAAGGGTGAAATAGAAGGCCGGATCGTGCTGGACATCGCTCAGCCCGAACCCCAGCCTAAGAAGGATAAAGCCCTGGAAGCAATAGCCCTTCGCTAACGTAAAATCAACAGGACTTTCGTGATTGTGATCAGGGAAACCCCTGATTCCGCTCATGGATCAACATTATGGAGAGGGCTACCTTAGATCCAAGAAAATCAGCGAACTCACTGACCCCTTTTACAACTTTATCTAAATTCAGATGTATGAATATCGTTTTCTTTTCAATGGACAACAGTGATAATGGAGAATTGCAGGAATACGTCAAGGAAAAGCTGCGGAAACTCCATAGCCATGACACTCGCCTGTCCGGGGCGCAGGTCAACTTTAAGACGCAGACCGGTAATACCGGGGCGGACAAAGTCTGTGAAATCGACCTGAGATGCTACGGCAACCCGCTTTTTATCAGCAAATCCGCAGCCTCTTACGAGCAGGCGGCAGAAGAGGCGATCGAAGAGCTGACAGGGAAGATCCAACAGACCAGCAAAAATATACCTTCCTGATATGAGCGGAACAGTCAAGGCGATTCGCGGCAGTGTGGTGGACATGCAGTTTGATGACAACCTGCCTCCCATTTACTCGATTCTGCGAACCGGGCAGGAAGGGAAGATCGTCATCGAGGTACAGCTGCAGCTCGACGCCCGGCACGTGCGGGGCATCGCCCTGACGCCGACAGAAGGACTGGCTCGCGGAATGGCAGTCGAGGATACGGGCAACACCCTGCAGGCTCCGGTCGGCCCGGAAATCCTCTCCCGCATGTTCGATGTTTTCGGCCATACCATCGATCACGGGCCGCCGCTCCCCAAAGTCCAATGGCGCTCCGTACATCAGTTGCCACCTCCGATGGGCAGGCGCTCCGTCAGGTCCGAGGTCTTTGAGACGGGAATCAAAGTGATCGACGTCCTCCTCCCGCTGGAACGGGGCGGTAAAGCCGGCCTTTTCGGCGGCGCCGGGGTGGGTAAGACGGTCTTGCTGACCGAGATGATCCACAACATGATCGGCCATGAAAAAGGCATCAGTATCTTCTGTGGTATCGGTGAACGCTGCCGGGAAGGGGAGGAGCTATACCATGATATGAAGGAAGCCGGAGTCCTGCCCAATATGGTGATGGTCTTCGGGCAGATGAACGAATTGCCCGGCAGCCGCTTCCGCGTAGGACATGCCGCGCTCACCATGGCCGAGTATTTCCGGGATGACCGGCACCAGGATGTGCTGCTGCTCATAGATAATATTTTCCGTTTTATCCAGGCTGGCATGGAAGTCTCCGGGCTGATGGGACAAATGCCTTCCCGCCTGGGCTACCAGCCGACCATGGGCACGGAACTGGCCCAATTAGAAGAGCGTATTGCTAACACCAATACCGGCGCCATCACCTCGATACAGGCAGTATACGTACCGGCAGATGATTTCACGGACCCCGCAGCGGTGCAAACGTTTTCGCACTTGTCCGCGTCGATCGTGCTGTCCCGCAAGCGTGCCGGCGAAGGTTTGTTCCCGGCCGTCGATCCGCTGCAATCCAACTCCAAGATGGCTACGCCGGGCATCGTGGGCGAAAGGCATTATACCCTCGCCAGGGAGATCCGCCAAACCCTCGCGCAATACGAAGACCTCAAGGATATCATCGCCATGCTGGGTATGGAGCAATTGTCGCCCGAAGACCGGCGGACCGTTACCCGTGCCCGCCAGCTTGAACGGTTCCTGACCCAGCCCTTCTTTACGACAGAACAGTTCAGCGGCATCAAAGGCAAGGCCGTACCGCTGAAAGACGCGCTGGACGGGTGCGAACGGATCCTGCGCGACGAATTCAAAGACTACCCGGAAAGCGCCTTCTATATGATCGGGTCGATCAATGAAGTGAAAAAACCGGCCCAACCCGTCGCCCAACCGGCGACCGCCGCAACGGGGCCGGCCCAACCCACGACCAAGGAGCCGGCACAACCCGCGGCACCGACAAAGAAATAAGTTATGGACCAGTCGCTGATGCACTTGAAGATATTGCTGCCCTATGGCGTATTTGCGGACCGTCCGTCGGTCAGCCGCATCGTGGCGGAGACCGGGCATGGATCTTTCGGGCTGTTGCCCCACCGCCTCGATTGCGTGGCGGCGCTCGGCCCCGGCATCTTCACGTATGAGACGGAGGCGGAAGGAGTAGTATATGTAGCGGTGGATGAAGGGGTGCTGGTAAAAGCGGGTATGGACGTGTTCGTCTCGGTGCGCCACGCAACGGGAGGGCATGACTTGGCCGGCCTTCGGGCGGCGGTGGAACGGGATTACCGGAAATTGACAGAGGAGGAAAAGAGCCTTCATTCCTCACTCGCAAAATTGGAAAGCAATTTCATCCGTCGGTTTCAGCAATTCAGGCAGATGTGAATAAAGGGCAGACATGAATAAAGGGCAGATATGAATACAGACAGCAACGATCACGGACGGCGTTTTATCCGCCAGGTGGGCAGCAAGGCCGACCGCAAGCTGCGGGCGCAGCGGAAAGGTCAGCACGTTTGGTTTGGCTTGGGCATGCTGGGACTGATAGGCTGGTCGGTAGCGGTGCCGACGCTTGTGGGAGCCGCGATCGGGCTGTGGATCGACAAACACCACCCGGGCGGTCGTTCCTGGACGCTCGCGCTGTTGGTGGCAGGACTGATGCTGGGCTGCGCCAACGCCTGGCGCTGGATCTCGCGGGAAAACAAAGAAATACAAAAAGAAGAGGAGGATAAATCATGAACGAAAATGAATGGATGCGGCTATTTTTAGCGCTGGGGATCGGGATCGGCTGCGGCCTGGTCTTTTTCGGCGGCCTGTGGTGGACGATCCGTAAAGGCATGGGCTCTTCCGCGCCGGCGGCGTGGTTCCTGGGCAGCTTCCTGGTGAGAATGACCATAGCGGTGACCGGATTTTATTGGGCCTCCTATGGTCATTGGGCCGGCGTACTTGTTTGCCTGGCGGGTTTCCTGGGGGCAAGAGCCTTCGTCACCCGGCTGAAAACGAAACAGCTGAAAACAATCAACAATTAACACAATCATCGTATGAAACTCACCCCGGATCAGGTAGTCTACTGGCAGCATGGTTTTTTCAAGCTCGACGAGACGATCGTGATGACCTGGGCGCTGATGCTGATATTGGCGGTCGGCGCGTGGTTGATCACCCGCCGGTTGTCGGCGGATGCCAAGATCTCCCGCTGGCAGAGCGTGCTGGAGATCGTCGTTCTCGGGATCAGGCAGCAGATCTCGGAAGTGGGACTGAAGCAGCCCGATAAATACATCGGTTTTTTGGGCTCGCTGTTCCTCTTCCTGGTCATGGCCAATATCTGCACGATCATTCCCGGCTATGAGCCGCCGACCGGCTCCCTTTCCACGACAGCCGCCTTTGCCATCACCGTCTTCTTCGCTGTCCCCTTTTACGGGATTGCGGAGCAGGGACTGGGCGCTTACCTGAAATCCTATATGAAACCGACTTTTATCATGCTGCCCTTCAATATCATTAGCGAATTTTCGCGTACCCTGGCCCTCGCCGTCAGGCTGTTCGGAAATATGATGAGCGGGGCGATGATCATCAGCATCCTGCTCTCGATCACGCCGTTCATTTTCCCTATCGTGATGAGCGCGCTGGGTTTGCTGACGGGGACGGTACAGGCCTATATATTCAGTATTCTGGCGACGGTGTATATCGCAGCCGCCACTCAAAAAGAAGAAACTTAATCATTTTTTTTATGGACAACACAGCTTTTATCGGAGTTATCTCTATTATCACGGCCGGCCTGACGACAGGATTCGGCTGTATGGGACCGGCCCTGGCCGAAGGCAAGGCCGTGGCCACCGCATTGACCTCTTTGGCGCAGCAGCCGGACGCATCTTCCACGATCACCCGCACCTTGTTCGTAGGGCTGGCGATGATCGAGTCGATGGCGATCTACTGCTTCGTCGTATCGATGATCCTCATTTTCGCGAATCCTTTCTGGAATCACGTCATTGCAACAAAATAATCCATCCCATGTTAATCGATTGGTTCACGGTGATTGCACAGGTGGTCAATTTCCTTATCCTGGTGTTTCTGCTCAAACACTTTCTCTATAAACCCGTGTTGAAGATGATAGCCGAGCGGGAGAAGAGCATTGCCGACCGGCTCCGGGATGCGGCGCAGAAAGAGGAGGAGGCGCAAAAGGCCGAACAGCAATACAAACAGTTGAACGAAGGGTTCAACCACGAGCGGGATGGCTTGCTGCAAAAGGCGCAGGCCGATGCGGCGGCAGAACGTACGCGGTTGCTGGACGAGGGCAGAAAGGAGGCCGATCAGCTGCGGGCCCGGCTGACGGACAGCCTCAACAAGGACCAGGACCGGCTGAAGGACGAATTCGCCCGCCGCACCGGGACGGAAGTATTCGGGATCACCCGCAGGCTGCTGGCGGACATGGCGGATACGACTCTCGAAACGGAAATGGTCAGGGTATTCATTCGCCGCCTGCAGGAACTGCCCGAAGACCAGGTCAGGCTTTGGACCGCTGCGTTGAGCAACGGCACGCCCGTTCCGGCTCCCGGCTCCGGCTCTACCCCAGCCGGGGTCTTGGTCCGCACCGCCTTCGACTTGTCGGCGGAAGACCAGCACACGCTGGGCGACGCATGGGCACGGAAATTTGCCACCGATCGCAGCCTGTCTTTTGAGCGGCGGCCCGATCTCGTCAGCGGCATCGAGCTGACCGTCGATGGATACAAATTATCCTGGGATATTTCGGATTACCTCGCATCACTTGAAAAAAATGTCACTCATGGACACACCGACGCTGCCGGACAATAATCTGGGACAGGTATTCGACCGTCTGCAGCAGGCCAGCCAGCAATATACGCATACCCTCGCCGTGCAGGAGGTGGGGGTTGTCACCACGGTCAGCAACGGCATCGCCGGGGTCAGCGGATTGCCTGGCGCCGGTTATGAGGAGTTGCTGCTCTTCCCCGGCGATTTGATGGGCATCGCTTTTAATATAGAAGAATATCTGATCAGCGTCATCCTGCTGGGCGAATACCGGCACTTGCGCGCCGGCGATGAAGTCACGCGGACCGGCCGGGTCATGGATATAGCGGTGGACGAATCGCTTATTGGCCGTGTCATCGATCCCATGGGGAGACCGCTGGATGAAAAAGGGCCTGTCGCGGCTACCCATCGGCTTCCCATCGAACGGCCCGCCCCCGCGATCATGGACCGGGCCCCGGTGACTATCCCGCTGCAAACCGGCGTCAAGGTCATCGATGCAATGGTGCCCATCGGCCGCGGGCAGCGCGAGCTGATCCTCGGCGACCGCCAGACAGGCAAGACGGCCATTGCGATAGACACGATCCTCAATCAGCGCGATCAGGGCGTACTATGTATTTATTGCGCCATCGGTCAGCGGGCGGCGGGGGTTGCCAAATTGGTGGCGTCCCTGCAGGAAAAAGGCGCCATGGAGTATACCATCGTGATGGTGACGGCGGGCAACGACCCGCCCGGTCTCAAATATATCGCTCCTTACGCCGCTACGAGCATCGCAGAATATTTCATGCAGGCCGGCAAGGATGTGCTGATCGTCTACGACGACCTGACGCAGCATGCCCAGGCCTACCGGGAGATCTCGCTGCTGATGCGGCGGCCGCCGGGCAGGGAGGCCTTTCCCGGAGATATCTTTTATATTCATTCCCGTCTCCTCGAAAGGGCTACTCACCTCGGAAAGGAATTGGGCGGGGGATCGCTGACCGCCCTGCCCATCATCGAGACGGAGGCGCAGAATATGTCGGACTATATCCCCACCAACCTGATCTCCATTACTGACGGGCAGGTATACCTGTCGCCGACCCTATTCGAATTGGACATCCTGCCCGCCGTCGATGTCGGCAAATCCGTCTCCCGCGTCGGCGGGAAAGCGCAAAAGGCGGCCTTCCGCAGCGTGGCCGGCGACATCAAGTTGAAATACGCACAGTTCGAAGAGCTGGAGACCTTCACCCGCTTCGGCGCCCGGCTGGACGAGACGACCCGGGCGATCATCGCCCATGGCGAACGGATACGGGCGGTGCTGAAACAACCGGAAGGGCAGCCCGTGCCGGAGGCCGAACAGCTGCTGGTGCTGCTGGTATTGAACGCCGGGTTGTTCGACGATATTCCGCTGGATAAAATGAAAGACGCGGAAAAATCTTTGCGAGGTCTGCTTGCCTCGCTGCCGGCGGATACGCCGCAACAGCTGGCGATGGCCGCGAAGACGCTCGAATCCTTCAAAACACCCCCAACGCCCCCAACACCCCAAACACCCAAAACATGAGTGATACCATAGAAAGCCTTCGCCGTAAGATCGACAGCGCCGGTGATCTCGGGGGAGTCGTCCGCACCATGAAGGCGCTGGCTGCCGCTAATATCACCCAGTACGAACGGGCAGTGTCGTCCCTGGAGGACTACTACCGTGCAGTACAGTGGGGGCTGGGAGCCTGCCTGGCCGCAACCGGCGCGGCGCCAACCCGCAAGCCAACCGCGGTATCGGCCGGCAAGCCAAAAGATCCGCCAGCCCCCACCTCGGCCCCTGCCGCCCCCCGCGATTCCGGAACGCCTCGGCAGATCCCCTCACCGGGGAAGGCCATCCGGCGGGCCCATTTCATTGTCTTTGGCTCGGACCAGGGGCTGGTAGGCCAGTTCAACCAGGTCGTGGCCGACTTTGCGGTGGCGCACGCACGACAGCAGGCGATCGATACGAAGATCTGGGCGGTGGGAGAACGGATCGAACCGCATTTGGCCGATGCCGGGTACCCGCCCGAACGGCTTTTTTTCGTGCCCGGCTCCGTGCAGGCCATCACCCCGCTGATCACGCAATTGCTGACGGAGATCGAACCGCATGTCAGCGGCGGGGCCGCGGAACAAGTGATCATTTTTTACAATCGTCCCCTGACGGGCGCGCAGTATGAGCCCGTCAGCCAGTGCATCCTGCCGGTCGACGACGTTCTGCACCGCGGCGACCCCGCCACGCACTGGCCATCCGGCAATCTTCCGGAGGTAATGAATGAACGCGCCGCCACCCTTCAGGCGCTGATCGGCGAATATCTTTTTGTCTCCCTGTTCAAGGCATGCGCGGAAAGCCTGGCCAGCGAAAATGCCAGCCGCCTGGCCGCAATGCAGGGCGCGGAGAAAAATATCAGGGATCTGCTGGAAGACCTGAACCTGAGTTATCATCATTTACGCCAGGATTCCATAGACGCGGAATTGTTCGATGTCATTGCCGGAGCAGCAGCAACACAGGGCCAATAGCTTCGGCGTTGGCGCATTCCCTCATCGCTGCCGCAAAAGCCAGTTCTTGACCAGCTGCGTCAATACAATATACAGCACCAGTATCCCGGCCAGGTAAAGCCAATAAAGACCCGGCAGCGGAACGAATCCCAGCGTTCCTGCCAACGGTGAGATGGTGAGCCATGCCCCGACGATGACAATGATGACTGACGTCATGATCATCGGCCAGCTGGCGCGGCTTTGAAGAAATGGGATCTTATTGGTGCGGATGACGTGAATGATCAGGGTTTGGGTGAAGATAGACTCGACGAACCAGCCGGTATGAAATAGGGCGGCATTATGCTCGCAATGGAACACGACCCACATGACATAGAAGGTGACATAATCAAAAATTGAACTTATCGGGCCGATAAAAAGGATAAACCGCCGGATCTCATCGATGGCCCATTTCCGTGGTTTGATCAACCACTCGCTATCGACATTGTCGGTAGGAATAGTGGTCTGTGAAAAATCGTACAACAGGTTATTGGTCAGCACCTGGATAGGTAGCATCGGAAGATAGGGCAGGAAAGCGCTGGCGCCAACCACGCTGAACATATTGCCGAAATTCGAGCTGGCCGCCATCTTGATATACTTGATGATATTTCCGAAAACCTTACGGCCTTCTACTACTCCCTGTTCCAGCACGAGCAAGCTGTTTTCCAGCAGGATGATATCGGAAGATTCTTTGGCAATATCGACCGCGGAGTCCACCGAGATCCCTACGTCGGATGATTTTAAGGCCGGGGCGTCATTGATCCCGTCACCCATGAACCCCGTTACATGGCCCTTGCTTTGCAGCGCCTTGATGATTCGTTGTTTGTGCGCCGGCGCAAGCCTGGCAAACACCGTATATTGGTCTACCGCTCCGGCGAGTTGCGCGTCATCCATTTTTTCTATCTGCGGCCCCAGCAAGATCTGCTGCGATGGAAGGCCGACTTTATTGCAGATGCAGCTGGTGACGATCTCATTGTCGCCGGTCAGTATCTTAACGTCAACTTTTAACGCAGCCAGTTTTTTTAGCGCCTCCTGCGCCGATTCTTTGGGCGGGTCCAGGAACGATAAGAAACCCAGCAGGATCATGTCGGATTCATCCCGCACCGAATAAAGGGGATTGTCGGACGCGCCCGGCATCAGTTTATACGCCAGCAGGACGACCCTGAACCCCTGGCTGTTGAGTCGATTGACCATTTGGAAACTTGCCGAACGCTGTTCAGGCAGCAGGTCAGTTATCTCCCCGGCGATTTCCACCTTCCCGCACAAATCGATTAAGCCTTCCACGGCCCCCTTGCAGATGAGGGTGTTCAGGCCCGCACGATCTTCCAAAACGACAGACATCCGCTTGCGCTCGAAATCGAAAGGGATCTCGTCGATCTTTTTGTACTCCTCCCTCACGTTCAGGTGCCCCGCCAGTTCTTCATGATCGAGTATGGCATCGTCCATCAGATTTTTCAACCCGGTATGGTAATAGCTGTTCAGGTACCCAAAGTCCATGACCTTCTGGTTGGGTTTCCCGCTGGCATCCAGGTAATGCTCCAGGATGATCTTTCCTACGGTAAGGGTACCTGTCTTGTCCGTGCACAATACATCCATGGCTCCGAAGTTCTGGATGGAATTCAACCTTTTTACGATCACTTTTTTGCGCGCCATGGCCATCGCACCTTTCGACAGGTTAACGGTGACGATCATGGGTAGCATTTCCGGCGTAAGCCCGACCGCTACCGCCAGCGCGAAAAGAAAGGCTTCCAGCCAGTCGTGCTTACTAAGGCCATTGATGATAAATACGGCGGGAACCATGACCATGATAAATCGGATCATCAGCCAGGTGAACTTGTTGACGCCCAGGTCAAAGCTGGTCTGCACCCTTTCCCCTGCTATACTGTCGGCCAGGGAGCCGAAATATGTCCTGTCCCCCGTTTCCACCACCAGCGCCGATGCGGTGCCGCTGACCACATTGGAACCGAGGAAGCAGGTATCGCTTAGCTCAAGGTCCCTATCGCCGGCCGAAAAACACGGGCCGGCGCTCTTCTCAACCGGCATGGCCTCTCCGGTCAGCGCGGCCTGGTTGATAAAAAGATCTTTGGAGGAAAGGATGTGGACATCGGCGGGTATCATGTCGCCGGAACCCAACCGGATGATATCGCCCGGGACGAGCATTTTGATGGGAAGTTCAATGTCTTTTCCATCGCGGCACACCGTGGCGTGCGTGGTCACCATCGCCCTCAGCTTTTCGGCCGCTTTGTCGGCCCGCATTTCCTGCAGATAACGCAGCACGATCCCCAGTAAGACCATTACAAATATGACAATGGTCCCCGGTGTGTCCCCGGTGGCATAGGAAACGATGCCAAGGATGGCAAGGAGTAAGACGAGCGGGTTCTTCAGATTCACCAGTAAACGGCGCCAGGGTGACATGGGTTTTTCCTTCGCCACTTCATTGGGGCCATACTTGTCCAGCCTGGCTTCGGATTCCTCCTGCGACAGCCCTCCTGGTATGAAACCCACCCGGGACTGTATCTCCTGCAATGGAAGCGTCAAAAGGTTCTTTGGCAGCATTGACCCCTGACTTTCAGTCGAATTGCGTGTCATATAGTTCATAATACTTCCCTTTTTGCTGTAATAGAGTCGCGTGATTTCCCCTCTCTACGATCACCCCTCCTTCCAGCACCAGTATCTCATCCGCATTGCGCACCGTGGACAGCCGGTGCGCAATGACAAAGCTGGTGCGTCCCTGCATCAGATGATCCATTCCTGTTTGAATATTGACTTCCGTGCGGGTATCGATGGAACTGGTGGCCTCGTCCAGGATCAGGATGGATGGATTGGCCACCGCAGCCCGGGCAATATTCAATAATTGCCGCTGCCCCTGGCTCAGGTTGCCGCCGTCATTTTCCAGCAAGGTCTGATAACCCTGGGGAAGCCTTTTGATGAACGAATCGGCACTGGCCAGTCTGGCGGCGGCAACGACTTCATCGTCGGTGGCTTCCAATCGCCCATAGCGGATGTTTTCCATCACGGTGCCCGTGAATAGATGCGTATCCTGCAACACCATGGCCAGCGATCGGCGCAGGCTATCCCTGGTGAACTTCCTGATATCGATATGGTCGATGCTGATCTGCCCGGATTGAATATCATAGAACCGGGGCAGAAGACTGGCAATCGTCGTCTTTCCGGCGCCGGTGGCGCCGACCAGCGCTATTTTCTGTCCCGGCACGGCGTGCAGGCTGATGTCCTTGAGGATGACCTTGCCGGGATCATAACCGAAGGTGACGTGATCCAGCAGCACATCGCCCCTGACTTTCTCCGGCGCGACCGCATCGGGTACATCGGCCGGTTCGGCCGGCTCGTCCATGATCTGGAAAATGCGCTCGGCGCTGGCCAGGCCGGCTTGCAGATTGTTGAACTGGCTGGACATTTCATTCACCGGCCGGCCGAATTGCCGCGAGTATTGCAGGAAGGCAGCCAGACCGCCGATGTCGAGGCCCCGCAGGAGAGCCAGCAGCCCGCCTGTCGCCGCTGTCAACGCATAGTTGATGGTGTTGAGATTTTGGATGACGGGCATCATGATCCCGGAATAGAGCTGCGCCTTGGTGGCTTTGGCCTGCAAATCCCCATTCAACTCATCGAAGGCCGCAAGAGCTGCCGGCTCATGGCAGAAAACTTTTACTACCTTCTGCCCGCTGATCATCTCTTCGATATAACCGTCCGTCAGCCCCAAAGCGACTTGCTGCTGCATGAAGAAGGTCTTGCTTCGCCGGATGATGAGCGCGGCCACCCATAACATGAGGGGGACGATGACCAGGGTGACCAGGGTCAGCAGGGGACTGATATACAGCATCAGCGCCAGGATCCCGGTCAGGGTAATGCCGCTGGAAAATATTTGCGTGACGCTGTTGTTCAAAGAATCGCTGACATTGTCCATGTCATTGGTAAAGCGGCTCATCAGGTCTCCGTGGCCATGCGTATCGTAAAAACGGAGGGGAAGGGATTGGAGCTTGCTGAAAAGGTCGGCGCGAATATCGCTGACGGTGCGCTGTGCGACGACGACCATCAGCCGGCTCTGCCCGGCGGCAGCGATTGCGCCGGCGATATAAATAGCCAGCAGCACGAAAAGGATACGGATCAGCCCCGGCCAGTCATGCGGCAGGATGTATTGGTTGATGATGGGCCTGAGCAGGTACGAACCACCGACGGTAGCGCAGGTATTCAGCACCACCAGCAGGAATACGACCAGCAGCTTGCCGGCGTGCCGGCGCAGGTAACCCCACAGGCGGCGCACCACCTGGCCTGAATCCCGGGGCTTTTCTACGGCGATCCTGCCTCTGCGGCCGGGAAGACCCGATGGCGTCAGCCTGGGGGCGGAGCGACCGGATGGAGTTGTATCACTCATACGGGCACGCTTTCTTTGGGTTGTTGAGAATAGTAAATATCCTGGTAGGCGGGGCACGTCGACATTAATTCCGCATGCGTGCCCTCCGCAATGATCGCCCCGTCGTCCAGCAGCACGATCCGGTCGGCCGACTGGATGGAGGAAATGCGCTGCGCAATGATGAGCAGGGTAACCCCTTTCAGCTGCGTCCGGAAGGCCTCGCGCAGCCTCGCTTCCGTGGCAGTATCGACGGCGCTGGTGCTGTCGTCTAAAATGAGAATGGCAGGCTTCTTCAGCAGGGCCATGGCTATGCACAATCTTTGCTTTTGGCCGCCTGATACATTGACCCCGCCCCGCCCCAGCTGGGTTTCATACTGCAGGGGGAAAGATTGGATAAACTCGTCTGCCTGGGCTGCCCTTGCAGCGGCGCGAATGTCGCCATCGGTGGCCCGGGGATTGCCCCAGCGCAGGTTTTCGGCAATCGTACCGGAAAAGAGCTCGTTCTTCTGCAACACCATTCCGATGCGGCTTCGCAGGTTTTTCAGCGTATAGTCACGCACATCGGCATCGTCGATCAGCACCTGGCCGGCGGTTACATCATACAGCCGGGGGATCAGCTGGACCAGCGTGCTTTTGGCGGAGCCGGTCGCGCCGATCAGGGCGACGGTCTCACCAGGCTGTACGGTCAGGTCGATATGCTTCAATACAAATTCCTGTCCTTCGGAGTGGTATTTAAAAAAGACGTTTTTAAATTCGACTTTCCCGCGTGTAACAGTCAGTTTGGCCGCTGCGGCCTTCGGCGAATCGGCGATATCGACCTCGCTGTTCAGCACCTCCAGCACCCGGCCGGAAGAGGCGCTCGCCCGCGAAAAGGTCATGATGGTCATGGACAACATCATCAGCGACATCAGTATCTGCGTGATATAGGTGATAAAGGAGATCAGCTCCCCTACATGCAGGGATCCGGCCATGATCTTGCCGCCGCCGAACCACAGGATGGCGACAATGGAGACGTTCATGACCAGCTGCATCGCCGGCAATACCATGACGACCGTTCCCGAAGCCCGGACGGCAATAGCCCGCAGGTCTTCATTGGACACGGCGAATTTTTTCTTTTCAAAATCTTCGCGTACAAAGGATTTCACGACGCGCACATTCATCAGATTTTCCTGCACTGCACTGTTGACCCGATCCATTTTTTGCTGCATCCGGACGAACAGCGGGATACCTTTGCGGAGAATGAAGTAAATGGTGACCGCCAGCACCGGGATGGCGATGGCAATGATCAGCGCCAGGTCATGGTTGATTTGAATGGCAATAATGACCGCTAAGACCAGCATTAGCGGCGATCGGATCAGCAGCCGAAGGCTCATCATCACCACTTCCTGCAGGGTGTTGGCGTCATTGGTCATTCGGGTAGTCAGCGATGCCGTGCTGAACCTGTCTATATTGGAAAAAGAGAATTGGAGAATTTTTTGGAAGAGGCTCTTCCGAAGGCCGGTGACAAATCCAACCGAAGCAACCGAAGAATAATAAATATTGCCCGCATTGGCCACAATGGCCAGCAAGGAAAGAAAAACCATTAGGCCGCCCGTCCGCAGGATAAAGGGTATGTCGCGGTTTTGAATACCATGATCGACGATCCTGGACATCAACGCCGGCTGGACGATCTCGAACACCACATCGGCCATGACCAGCAAAGTGCTGATGACTAATGCTTTCCTATAGGCTTTGAAAAAAGGAAGATATTGCTTCATGTATTAGTCTTTCTCAGACCCCTTGGTGGAAGGTAGACTTTATTTTTCGGAATCGGTAGGCATCATAGGCATACAGCGCGCCGATGGTCCAACCGATGGCCCCGATGATAACGTTAATGCCAAATGGGTTTTCCTGTGGCTGATGCGGGATCAGCAGCCCACAGCAGATCAGCAGCAGCCCGCCGGTCAGATCGCCCATCCACCCAAGGATACTATTCTTGAGCGACAGGGAGGCGATCATGGTCACCAGCCCCCTTGTGACGATCCAGGGAGAGATGAGGAAGGGCAGCACGAAATAGGCAAAGACAGGATCCAGCAACAGCAGGATGCTGAAGAGACCGTTGACGACGCCTTCTGCAATGATCCATTTTTTTTCTTTATCCGTAGCGTTACAGCTATAGGAGACCACCAACAGCAGCAGGCAATCCAGCAACAGGACGACCCCGGCATATTGGATGGCTGAAATATTGTCTTTGTGATGGCTGGCCAAAGCGAAAGAGCCGATCGATATCCAGGCGATGGCCGCAGCGATTAAAAGCCGGGAGGCAGTAAACTTTTTCATTCTGCTGTATTTATTTTTTGGCCAGTAAGTGATAAATATCTTTATACCATGTCAGTTGCCCATCCTCTTGCGGCTCTGCAGTGATATAAACGACCAGTACGGGTACGGGCTCAAGAATGGTCACCTGTCTGGGCTCCTGGTCTTTAAGACATTGCGTGAGCAGGGTAGTGTCCAGGGCGCCGTTCAGCAATTGCGTAGCCAGTAGGTATGGCTTTTCCAGCCGGATGCAACCATGGCTATAATAACGGCTTGGAGACGCAAAGCCGGCTTTCAGATTGGTGTCATGCATATAGACGTCGAATGGATCGGTCAACCCGAATTTGATGACGCCCAGCGCATTTCCACAGCCTGTTACCTGTCTGACCCGATAGGGGAAGTTGCTGGCAGTAAAGGTCCGCCAGGGAAGATCCTGGTAGTCGACAATACGGCCGTCGGCACTCAGCAACTGCATACCCATTTCTTCTACCAGCGCCGGCGAGACTTTGAATACGGGTAAGAGCTCCCTGACCGCTATGCGTCGCGGAACATTCCAATAGGGATACAGGGTCACCTCCGTACAGCGGGCGGAAAACCGTGGCGTCGGAGTGGACGGCTTCCCCGCTACCACCTTCATCGTCAGCAACAGACTGTCATGGTCATAATACCTCAACGTCGCGGCTGCGATGTTGACCAGGATATAATGATGCAAAGCGAAGTGATTGATCCATCGGTAATAATCGAGGGAAGACGCCAGCATCCTTATTCTTAAGCTGCTACCGGTAGAATCGAGTTCCCGGGCAAGGGCCTGCTTAAGACACACATATTCCCTGGTTCTTGGTTCCAGTCGCACGACCACATCGGCTAATCCGGCGGCAGTGGTGATCCCGGCCAGTTCATCGATCACCCGCCGATTGGCGGAATCTGCGGACCGACCGGACAATTCATCGTAACGCAGCCGGTCGGATATATCTCTTCCCTGGTAAAGGTCCAGGCAAAGCGCCAGAGCGGCATCGGTGAAGACCTTCTCCAGCCGGTCAACAATCGGCTTGTAGTCCGCCAGGCCGCTTACCTCGCCCCGGGTATTGAAAATGGTTAGATAATGATACCGGTTGCGGTCCAGTCCGCGATACCGGGCGCTGTCAATATACTGCCACAACCGCTCTCTCAGCCCGGCAGCGTCGCTTCCGGGTGCAAACCAGAATGGTGTGGCTTGCTTGCGTTCATAAAAGGCCTTCACCAGCCCGGGATAATGCAACGTATCGTTCACGCCCTCCTCCGCACGGGCAGCGCCCATACAGCAATAAATCACCAGCAGGAAAAGGCACTTTTTCATACTTAAAAATAACCCCTCTCCCTGCCTCATCAGATGACCAATCTCAAAATCTGGTATGACAAATGTCATTGGCCGCCAGGGTTTATTGTTCCAGCTTTGGATTAATTGCTAAAGACATTGATAAGACATGAAAACGATAAAATTCGTAACTGACCAGACTTGGCAGAAGGAATTTTCTGCCGCGGTTAGAACTAATGTAAACACCTACTTTAAAACCAACAACATTTCCATCAAAGGTAATTTCACGCTGGCCACACAAACGATAGCCATGCTATTCTTGTATATAGCCCCTTTTGTGTTCATACTGCTCAGACCGATGAACGCTTGGGTGGCGCTGCCCTTGGTCGTCATCATGGGAATAGGCGCGGCCGGCATAGGTATGTGTGTAATGCACGACGCCGTGCATGGTTCCTATTCCGCCAAAGAGTGGGTCAATAAGGTGTTGGGCGGAACGATGTATTTATTGGGAAGCGATGTGTTCACCTGGAAAGTGCAGCACAATATGATGCACCACGCCTATACCAATATTGATGGGTATGACGAAGATATAGCGGCAAGAGGCCCTATCCGGCTGTCGCAATATGCACCGCTGAGAAAGATCCATCGCTATCAGTATATCCATGCGTTCTTCTTTTACGGACTCATGACGATCTTGAAACTCACGAACGATTTCAAACAGCTGGCCGGCTATAACAAAGAGGGCATTACCGGGAAATATCATATCAACCCCGTGTCGGAATATGTCAAAATGGTCGTCGTGAAGCTGATTTACCTGTTCATCTTCATCGGTCTTCCGATCATGGTCACCAGCTTTGCCTGGTGGCAGGTCCTGCTGGGCTTTATCATCATGCACTGGACTGCAGGATGCATATTAAGCACCGTCTTTCAGATGGCGCATGTGGTAGAGGGAACCCGTCAATACAGGGCGGATGCCGACGGTATCGTCCACTCCGAATGGAGTGTGCATGAACTAAGCACTACAGCCGATTTCGCAAGAGACAATCTTTTTTTGAATTGGTATATCGGGGGACTGAATTTCCAGATCGAGCACCATCTGTTTCCAAACATCTGTCACGTCCACTACCGGAAGATTGCCCCGATTGTGCAGAGAACTGCAGCCGAATTTGGTCTTCAGTATAATCTCAAGCCTTCTTTTCGTGCAGCCCTGGGGTCGCATATTCGCCGGCTAAAAGAATTGGGACGATCTGTATAATCCATTCAGGACATTTCTTTCGGTTTTTATTGAATTTTCGACTAAATTCTGTATTTTCATAGACGGATGTAGTTCCTTTCCCAAGGAACCTCCATAATTAGTTTTCTCTTGTTAAGTCGGGCAAAAACCTGGCTTTTCCACGCTGTATTCTTGAAAATAAAATCACTAAATATTAGTATTATTTATTAATTGAATCCATTTTTAATGACGGAATACCAGACCATTTCACTGGAATATGACACTGCTTTCAAGTCTTTATTTGAATCGGCCCCTGGTCTATTTCTTGTACTTCTGCCTGATTTAACCATTCATGCTGTGACTGACGCATATGCAAGTGCCACTATGACCGAGCGGGATGAAATCATAGGTAGGCATATATTTGACGTTTTTCCCGACAATCCTGATGATGCAAATGCCGATGGGGTTTCTAACCTTCGGGCATCCTTGAATTTGGTTTTAAAAAACAAGGTGGCTCATACCATGGCCCTGCAAAAATATGATATACGAAGGCCTGATGGAACCTTTGAGGAAAGATATTGGAGCCCCTTCAACAAACCAATTCTCAATTCTAAATATGAGATTGTATACATTATCCACCGCGCCGAGGACGTAACCAGTCTTATCCGCCTCCAAAAAGAACAGACTGAAAGGGATTTGTTAACAAATGATTTACGCAGCCGAACGCTTGAAATGGAGATGGAAATAGTTAACCGGTCGCTGGAAATACAAAAGCTAAACGAAGAATTGGAACGGAAAGTGACTGATCGGACGGCACTTCTAAAAAGCGTGAATAAGGATGTTTCAGATTATAAATTTGCGTTAGATGCATCCAGCATTGTTGCGGTCACCGATCAAAAAGGCATCATACAGTACGTTAATGACAATTTTTGCAAAATTTCAAAATACTCAGCGGAGGATCTGATTGGGCAGGATCACCGTATTGTCAACTCCAGCTACCATGACAAAGCATTTATCAGAAATCTCTGGGTAACGATTGCCAATGGAAAAATATGGAAAGGTGAAATGAGGAATATTGCAAAGGACGGAACTATCTATTGGGTGGATACTACGATTGTTCCGTTCGTTAATGAGCAAGGGAAGCCTTATAAATACCTGGCTATCCGGGCAGATATTACGCAACGAAAGCAAGCTGAAGAACTTATCTTAAAACTTAATGAAGATCTTGAAAATAAAGTAAAGGAGCGTACACTTGAGCTTACCAATGCGCTTCAAGGGGTCCAGGCAATGAATGAAATGAAATCCCGCTTTGTCTCGATGGCATCACATGAATTTCGCACCCCTTTGAGTGCGATACTTTCAAGCGTTTCCTTGATAGACGCCTACAATAAAGAGGATCAGGGTGAAAAAAGGAAAAAACATGTTGAACGGATTAAGTCATCTATCAGGAATTTGACAGATATATTGAACGACTTCCTTTCGTTGGACAAGTTGGAACAAGGCAAAATGGAAATAACAAAAGAACCTTTTGACCTGAACGATTTTTCGAAAGATATTATAGAAGAAGTATCCGGTATGCTTAAACCGGGCCAGCATATTGATTTCTTTTTTATTGGAGAAAACAAAGTTGTGCAGGATAAAAAGATATTAAGGAATATATTTCTGAATCTCCTGTCCAATGCCATAAAATATTCCGAAGAAAATAAAGAAATCAATTTTTCAATTCAATCCAACACCGATTTTATTTTCATTAATGTCCGGGATAACGGCATCGGTATACCGGAGGAAGAGCAGGAGAATTTATTTAATAAATTTTACCGGGCAAGAAATGCAACATATATCCAAGGTACCGGACTTGGTCTTAATATCGTGAAAAAATACGTCGAACTACTGGAAGGCACTATTGATTTCACAAGCGAATCCGGCGAGGGTACTACTTTTACTATTGTTTTACCACATATTATTGACAAATGAAAACGTTACTGCTTATAGAGGATAATACTTATATCCGTGAGAATACCTGTGAGCTACTTGAATTGGAAGGATACCATGTAATTAATGCAACAAACGGAAAATCAGGCCTTATCATTGCAAAAGAGATAATTCCTGACGCTATTCTTTGCGATATCATGATGCCGGAGGCAGACGGATACGAAGTGTTTAATACTTTAAAGAGCGACCCCCTGACTACTTCCATTCCTTTCATATTTCTTACGGCAAGTTGTGAAAAAAAGGAAGTTGATGCTGCTCTTGGAATGGGGGTAAGTGGGTACATAAGGAAGCCCTTTGAGCCAAAGGATTTGTTTGATGTCATTGAAAATTGCCTCAACAAAAGATAATCCGCTCATTCTTACACAACTATCTTCATACGGACTTTGATGGAGGATCTCTCTGTTACCGCGCATATTACTGCCGATGCTTGATGGGCAGATTCTGCCCGGAATCATTTAACATGCTGTCCGAAGTCATTCTTTAAGAATGATAACCTGATTAATTTGGTTGATTGATGATAAAGATTCTGATTATAGAAGGAAATGCTCCCGTAAGAGAAAATATCGCCGAGTTATTGGAACTAAATCATTTTAGGGTTATTGCCTCAGAATCGGGTTCTTATGGCTATGAATCTGCAAAATTGAATATTCCAGATATCGTTATATGTGATATATTGATGCCCAATACAAAAGGAGAGATGTATTTAAACTTGGCAGAACGGGATGATTTGCTCAATAGTATCCCAATAATTTTTCTTTCCGACGATTCGATTGAACCAAAAGTACAAAAAGGTCGTATAAGTCGAAATGATACATATTTACAGAAACCTTTTTCGGCGGAAGCATTGCTTTCCGCTATTAATAAAAGCCTGGATAAAAAAATAGTTGATGCTGCCTGATTAACCTTCCTTATCGCCGGCCCACGACCCCTCATTCGTGAACGCTCAGCACCGGTACCGTGCAATCCATAATGATCTTCCTGGCGCGGCTCCGGTGCAATTCCAGCACGTGGTGTTTTTTCGGAAAGACCATTAACCAATCGACGGCATGATGCGCGAGATATTGTTGAATGCCATCGGTTAACCTGGCGGCACGCACAAAATGTAATTCCGGATGGATCCCCTGCAATTGCGCCTTCCAGGAATCGAATTCAAATGCCAGCTGTACCTCACTTTGCTCGGCAGGTGTCGTAATATTGATGATATCGAATTGTGCGCCAAAGAGATCTCCCAGCTCCTTTAAGAACGAACGCGAAACGCTGATGCCGGACCCGATGTCTGCCGGGTCACAGGCCAGGGCGATCTTTTTGATCCCCGTGAAAACAGCCTCGTCCGGTACAACCAGCACCGGGTAGGACAAATGCTGGATCGCTGGCGACGTGTGGTCGCCGGCCATGACCCGCTGCAGGAAGCCGCCGGAAGCCCCCATCACGACGACGAAAGGCTGTTTCTCCTGGCAGAATTTCTCCAGCCTGTATTGCAGATCTCCAATCTCCATATCCGTGGTGATCCTGGTCTTATTGTAAGTCCGTTTGACCAGTTCGTCGGACAACTGTTGTAACAAAAGGCGGCCTTTTTCTTGCAGCGTCTCGAAGGCAAGGTCGGGTAGAGGTATCTGGGATGTGCGCACAGGCACATGTAATACGTGCAAAAGATGAACGTCTGCCCCAACTGCCAGGGCCATATCTGCCGCATACCGGGCTGCATTTGCAGCACTGTCGGAGAAATTCACCGGGACTACTATGGATTTCATATAAAAATTTTTTATCTAAACTAAACAATGCGCCGATCGAAACCAGTGACCTTCATCCGCCTCGGAGATGATCATACGGCGCGCTGGCCTGACGAAGATCATATGTCGGAATGCTGCAGATCAGCTATTCCTCTTTTGCCTAAGATGCCTTCCAGGTCATTCTTATAGACCACCTCACGGCGCAACAGCAGTTCCGCCAGCCGGGTCAGCTCATCACGGTGCTGTTGCAGCAAATCCCAGGTCCGCTGATAGGCCTCCCGCACCAGCTGACGCACCTGCTCGTCGATCAGCCTCCCCGTTTCCTCGCTATAAGGTTTCTGAAAACCGGGATCCTGGCTGCCCGTAGAATCATAAAAGCTGACCGGACCAATCTTCTTGTCGAACCCGTAATAGGCCACCATGCTATAGGCCTCCCGTGTCACTTTTTCGAGGTCGTCCAACGCTCCCGAAGACACTTCTCCGAAGATAAGCTCCTCCGCCACCCTTCCGCCTAATGTAGCGCAGATCGTCTCCTTGAAGGCTTCCTCTGTCTTGAGCTGCCGTTCCTCCGGTAGATACCAGGCCGCTCCGAGCGATTTACCCCGCGGGATGATTGATACCTTGATCAACGGATCCACCTTCTCCAGAAACCAGCTGACGACAGCATGACCGGCCTCATGAAATGCAATCACCTTCTTCTCTGCCGGGGAAATGATCTTGCTCTTCTTTTCCAGGCCGCCGGCGACAATCCGGTCGATGGCATCCATGAAATCTTTTTTTTCAACCTGCTCACTCTTGCGCCTGGCCGCAAATAAAGCCGCCTCATTGCAGATATTGGCAATATCGGCCCCTGAAAATCCCGGCGTCTGCGCAGCAAGGAAATGCGCATCGATCTCTTCCTTCCCCAGCAGCAACGGCCGCAAATGCACTTGAAAAATGGCTTCTCTCTCCGTTAGGTCCGGTAATTCCAGGTAGATATGCCGGTCAAAACGTCCCGGGCGCAGGAGAGCAGGATCCAGCATGTCCGCCCGGTTAGTAGCAGCCAGCACAATGACCCCGCTGTTGGTCCCGAATCCGTCCATTTCCGTCAGCAGCTGGTTCAAAGTGCTTTCCCGTTCATCGTTACCGCCACCATACAGCGCATTACGGCTCCGGGACCTGCCCACTGCATCGATCTCGTCGATAAAAACGATGCAGGGCGCCTCTTTCTTGGCTCGTCTGAAAAGATCCCGTACCCGGCTGGCCCCCACTCCCACGAACATCTCCACGAACTCTGAGCCCGACAGGGAAAAGAAGGGGACCCTGGCTTCCCCCGCTACCGCTTTCGCCAACAAAGTCTTACCCGTGCCGGGAGGTCCAACGATAATGACTCCTCGGGGTATCTTCGCACCCAAATGCGTGTAGATGTCCGGCGCCATCAGGAAATCCACGATCTCCTTCACCTCCTGCTTGGCTTCCGTCAGACCGGCCACATCCTTGAATGTCACCGTGCTCCGGTTGCCATCCTTCTGCAACGTAGCTGTCGAATTCCCAAAGCTGAATGCGGAAAAATTGCCGGATGTCCCACCCGGGCCCGCACCTTTTAGGAAGATCCTGAATAGAAAGAATAATACGGCGGCCGGCAACAACCAGCTCAGCAGATCGACCAATGAATTGCTTTTCTTGCTGTATTCCACCTTGATCCGCTCGCCCGAAGGAACATTTTCCTGGGCCTTGTCTAACTTGCTTTCCAGCACCTCCGCTGAACCGATATTCAATTGGTAGTGTGGACCAGGTTCTACCGGACCTTTGGCATCAGGCCGCATCATATTCCTGAAATAGGGATCGTCGGCAAATTCTTTTTTGATATATACCTCTGCGACTTCGCCATTGATCACCTCAATGCTGTCGACCGCATGTCTCGCCAGCATCCTGCCCTCGAACTCGTTCCAGCTGATTTGCCTCGGGCTCGATGGGGTATAACTCCTGCACAGGTAGGGGGCCGCCAGCACCAACAGCATGGCTCCATACAGCCATCCTCTGCCGCCCCCCAATCCGCGTTTTTGGGGCGGCTTCTTCTTCTTTTCCAGCTGGTTATTGTCGCCGCTCATCGCATACCTCCGGCTTTTACAGTGTTCCCTTGCCCGACTCCCCGCATCTGCAGGAAATTTTGTACGCGCATGCGGCCTCGCCTTACCAATCGTTCCTGCCGGTCCAATTGCGCACCAAGCGCAGGATCTTCGACTATGACCCATTTTTCGCCATCTCTTCGCTGCCAGAAATCCCGCCCGCTTCTACAGTAGACCTTCCCCTCAGCATCCGTATAGAGAACCCGCGACGTCTCTGTCACATTCTCTTCAGACCACCGCCGGTAAAGATTATTGGCGTAATCGACATTTTGCACCCGGCGGATATCCTGTTCGTATGTACCGTGCCCGGCGAAATGATGCCAGATATAAGGTGGCTGGTATAAAGGCGGACCCCACCATCCGCCGGTCCAATAGCTACTGCCCCAGCCAATCCCGCTATTCAGCCAGTCCGGACCTACATCATAACTTAAGCACCAGCCGAACCAGGGATTGTACCACATGCCGAAACCCCAGGTGCGGCGGCGCGGGTAATAGGCATTTTGCATCCAGGCAGGATAATAATATCCGGTGCCGTACACCAGTGTAGGACCGTCGATATACGCGTCGAGGTATCCTGCGGTATAGCCGGCGTAAATATAATCTTTAGTATATCCATAGATGTAGACGAATTTGCACGGATACACAGGGCAGTCCGGCTGTAGCAGTCCGACATCTTCCGGCCGCTCCGTAGAAGGTATCCATGGCCCCGACGTCGTGGCGGCGGTGAACCATACTCCATTGTCGACACAGAAATATCTATCGTTGAACCGTAACACCGTTTCCGGCGAATTCAGTGCATATGATAACCTCGTACCCGGGATCGCTTCGAATTTCGGCGCCCCGTCAAAATGGATCTTCGCCCTGACCTTCGTCCGATCGATCCGCCCCGTCTGTGGAATACACGCATCCTGCACTGCTTCCCTGGCAGCGTCGGTCCCCGCTACGCAAGCCAGCACATGGTCCATCGCCGACCCCTCCGGGATTCGGGCAAAATCGGTCGGCAGGGAATCGGCAGGCAGGTATTTCCATGCGCCCGTCGTTAGATACGGAGACCGGTACCAACGCCCGGACAACAATACATAAAACTGCCGGTGCGCAGTATCCGAAAAAATATCATTGTTCGAATTCGACACGTACTTTAACGACGTCCCCCTGACCCGATCATATACCGGCACACCCCCGGTCTGGATCAGCGCCGCCGGCGTTAGGCTAACGACGATGTCTTTGACAATATCGGCGCCTTCCCTCAGCGTATCTGCATGTTCCGGCTCGCTGCTCGATTCGAGGGCCTGCTGCAACGGTTTCAAATCCGAAGGGATATCGGTCGTATGATGATAAGGCCCTTCAGGCATCGGTGCAATATACCAGTGCCGTCCGCCATATAAATAGTACCAGCCGTCATCCGACTCGACAATCGTATTGGGACTGTTGGCTACCACATTCACTTCCCATTCCGGGTTTCGGCGGAACCGTGGGGGGCCGTCGATCAGCACCAGGATGGAGGGCTTGCCCGCCAGGATGATCCGCGGCGGTTCATTTTTCAACCCTTTCGATAACTGGCCCTCCTCTAGCGGCTGGTGCAGGCAGGTCAGCAGCTCATCCAACGGAATATCGATGCCGGCCCCCGGGATCCCGCCTTCCAACGCCCCTTTCAAATCGTTCGTTCTATCCGGATCTGTCGCCTCCGTTAATTGCATCGACACGATATTGGCCGCCGGCAGGCTCACCAACCGGTTGTCCCTGCCTGTCCTGATCACTGCCAGAGCGCGGAAAGTGCCGTACAACGTATCTCTTTTGCCTTTTTCCGTCACCGAAAAGGCGGCCCTGAACGAAAGGATATCGCCTCGCAAAGAATCCGGCTGTAGCTGATAGACCCTGAACACACTGCCATCGGTGCCACTGACGATGCGCGGCCATTCATCCTGTGCTCCGGCACTGAGCGTTTTGCAACACCAGCCCATACATAGGAGGAGGGTGAGAACGTGGAATTTCATGGTAATATTTTTTATCGGTTTACAACTGAATCTGCTTGTTTTTTCTGCTGTTTTTCCTGCTTCCGGAAATATCCGCGCAACAAGAAGTTGTGTTTCAGCGCCTCCATATCCTGGCTAAAGGCATCCGTTCCTTTCTGCATATTATCCAGGCTGGCGCTCAGCTTTGCTCTCATGGCCGGATCATTCAGCAACGCGCCGACAGGCCCTTTGCCGTCGTCGATATCACCGCGGATGTCCGACACCGTTCGGTTCAACTGGTCGGCAAGTTCCGCGGTCCGGGCACTCGCTGCATCAATACCTCGCACAGCCTCGTTTAGGTGGCTGGCAAAAGCGGTATCCGTCAGCAGCGTGCCTGCCGCCCCCTTTCCATTCTTTATATCGCTGACGATAGTATGCAGATCACCGATCATTGCGTCGGCAGTCGCACTGGCGTCGCTGATATGCTCCAACGATGCCTTTATATTCACCGCCAGGCTTTTCTCGTTCAGGATATCCCACAGGGCCGGACTGCTGTTGATCCGATGCACGGTGTTTTTCAATTCCGCCGAGATATCAGCTATATTGCCGTTGGTCTTGTCAAGAGTCTGCAACATTTCATCCGTATCGGCACCCTTTTGGGCGGCCAGCACATCTCCCGCCTGTATAGGCGCCGCCTCTCCCGCCGCCGGCAGGATATTGATGATCTTGTTTCCCATCAACCCCTCCGTTCCGATAGAAGCGAGGGCATTTTTGTGAATAAAGGATTTCATCTTATCATCGATCAGCATCGTCACCTCAATAGTGGTGTCGTCGATGATGCTGATGTTTTTCACCGTGCCGACCTGTATTCCGGAAAAACGTATATTGTTTCCGCTGATCAGCCCGTTCACATTCCTGAACCGCGCCCTCACTTGAAAATTGGACCCGAACAGATTTTGATTCTTGCCGATCATATATAGAGTCAATATCAGCACGAATGCTCCTGCCAATACGAACAGCCCCAGTTTGATATTGCTCTTTCCTTGTTCTGACATGGTAAAGAATTTATTCGAAAAATTGTTTTACAATCTCGTCTTCCGAACGCTCGAGCTCCTGAAAGGTCCCCTCTGCATGGCATTTGCCATCCACCAGCACCGCAACCCGGTCCGATGTCAGTTTGATGCAATGCATATCGTGCGAGATGATGATGGAAGCCGTATGATACTTCTTTTGAATGTCCACGATCAATGTGCTGATCCCTTTCCCGGTAATGGGGTCCAGCCCGGTGGTCGGCTCATCATACAAAATGATCTCCGGCTTCAGGATCAATGTCCTGGCCAGGGCCACTCGCTTGCGCATCCCGCCGGATAGCTCCTCCGGCATCATGTCCACGGCGCTGGCCAGGCCCACATTCTCCAACGCCTCCAGCACCATCGCCTCCACTTCCTTCTGCGCAAGGTTGATCCAGTGCCGCCGTAACGGGAACTCCAGGTTTTTCCGCACGGTCATGGAGTCATACAACGCATTGGATTGGAAAAGGAATCCGACCTTGGCCCTGATCCTGTCCAGTTCATCATGATTGAGGTCGGGGATATTCTTGCCCAGGACCTCTACCCGGCCGCTGTCAGGCCGCATCAACCCGATGATGCATTTGATGAGCACCGATTTGCCGGCGCCGGATTTCCCCATCACGACGACATTCTCTTCCGGCCTGACAATGAGGTTGAAATCATCCAGCACCACATTGCTGCCGAACTTTTTATAGACATGTTCGATGACAATGACCGGCTGCGTGGCGTCGTTTGCTATCGATAAGGGATTATATGATGCTTTCGTGTCCATTTTTTAATTTAGCCCCAGCAGATCCGTCACCTGTACTGCGATCAGGTCCAGGATGAAGATGAGTATGGAAGAGATGACAACGGCGGAATTGGCCGACCTGCCCACGCCTTTCGTGCCATTGCTGGACATATAGCCCTGGTGACATCCGACCATCCCCACCGCAAACCCGAAAAAGAAAGTCTTGATGACGGCCGGCAACACGTCACTGAAACCCAGGTTGTCGAAGATCTGCCGGAAGAACAGGCTGAAACTGGTGACGGAACGGATATTCACACCGATATAAGCGCCATAAAGTGAAATGGCATCACTCAGGATGACCAGCACCGGCAACATCAGCGTTGCAGCCAATACCCTGGTGACGACTAGGTATTTGAAAGGGTTGGTGCCGCTCACCTCCATCGCGTCGATCTGCTCCGTGACCTTCATGGACCCCAACTCTGCCCCAATGCTGCTGCCAATCTTTCCGGCAAAGATCAGCGCCGTGATCACGGGCCCGATCTCCCTGACAATGGCTACTCCCACCATGGCGGGCAATTGGGACTCCACGCCGTAAGCCACCAGGGACGGTCGCAATTGCATGGTCAATACAAGGCCCATGATGAAACCCGTCAATCCGACCAATGGCAAAGACCGGTAGCCGATGATATAACACTGCCCGATAAATTCACCCAGCTCATATCGGGGCTTGCTTCCCTGCACGAAGAACCGACCGGTAAAGCGAGCCATATCACCCGTTTCATCAAGGAATTTCTGGGATTTGCCCGGTAAGATCATTTGAGGAGATTTTCCGGTGAAGCTATAACAGACTACACTGCACCGGGATGAGCGTTGTCAATCGAAAAGGTGATTATTGTCAATATGCTCCCGCGCCGTTTGATAGCCTATGGTAAAGATCTGTTCTGCCTTATGGGCATCTGACATATTAAAGCCTTGGAGCGGCGGCTCAATGAAGAGATGACATCTGCGCGCTTTATCGTATACCGAGCCGGCAATGGCCAAATGAAAACAACGTTCCAGGATGTTGGCCTTCCCAATGCGTACAACCGGCGGAGGACCGGTCTGCAGCAGGTTGACATGCGACCCGATCAGCACATCGCATTCTTTTTCCAGCGGCTCGACCGGGAAATTATTCAGCAGCCCCCCATCCATCAGCAGGCTGTCACCCGACATGACGGGCTCGAAGATCACGGGCACCGAAGACGAGGCAAGGATAGCCTGGTGCAGCGGGCCGGTAGAAAAAGTCAGCGACTCGTTCCTGGTGAAATTAGTTGCCGTTACATAAAAGCGTGTCGATAAACTTTCGAAGGAATCATTGGGAATATATTTTTCCAGCGTATCCAGCAGCGGTTGCATTGAGAAAAATCCATCCTTCTTAAAAAGAAAGTTGGACCAGCCGAAATAAGAATGGCCTTTCATGAATTGCAAGATATCCACCGGCCGGTGGCCGGCCGCATACAAAGCCCCCACAATGGCGCCCGAACTCACCCCCGAGATCGCATCCGGCCGGATGCCGCCTTCATCCAGGGCCTGGAGTAAACCCAAATGCGCAAAACCCCTTACGCCACCCCCGCTCAGTACAAGTCCGATTTTAGCCATACATAAATTTATTCATGACCCAAGACCCTTGACATGATTAGGATCACCCGGCATCCTGTCAATTGTCAGGTCTACATCGTCACCCAACAGCAAATGACGTTGTCATACGTACAACGGATATAAGAGTTTTGTTTAACTTTTATAGATATGCTTGACAATGTAAATTAAACAGCCTATCTTCATAAGTCCACAAATACTGCAGTCCGATCCGGTCTCTCCTACATGAATACAGTCGAAACAAAATGATACCACAGCATTCAAATGCCAATGCCTCATGCCTGTACTTAAAAAGAAATTCCCCACATCGTTCAACGCATTGTTGGGCGGCAGCCGGAGAAAGACGGATCGGCGATTGATGGAGTCCGAAGAAAGATTCCGCCTCCTTATTCAGCATGTGAAGGACTACGCGATCTACATGATAGACCCCGAAGGCCGGGTCATGAGCTGGAACGAGGGTGCGGAGCGGATCAAAGGATATACGGAGGCCGAAGTGATCGGTCAACCTATTTCCATTTTCTATACGGACCAGGAGAATCAGGCGGGTGAGCCGGCCAATAACCTGCGGCGGGCTCTCGATGCCGGCCGGTATGAAGCCATCGGGCTGCGCCGGCGGAAGGATGGCTCCTTATTTTGTGCGGACGTGATCTTTACCCCTTTATACGACCCGCAAGGGAATCTGCGCGGTTTTGCCAAGATCACCCGGGACATTACCGAACAGCAAAGAGCCGAAGAAGAGGTACGGAACGCACTGAAAAGGGAACATGAGCTTAATGAATTGAAATCCCGTTTCGTTTCGCTGGCCTCGCATGAATTCAAAACGCCGCTCAGTGTCATCCTTTCCTCTATTGCACTGATCGAAAAATACCAGGGGGCAGGGTCCGAAATGGACGAAAAAAGAATGCGACATATTCAACGGGTCAGGGCGAATGTCAACAATCTCCGGCAGATCCTCAATGATTTCCTCTCGGTTGAAAAATTGGAAGAGGGCATCGTTAATAACAGCCCTTATGAAATGAATATGCCGGGCTTCCTGGAAGAAATAGTCCAGGACATGAATGACGCCTGCAAAGCCGGCCAGCAGATAGACCTGCGGATCATCGGTCAACCCCAAATGATTGTCCTTGACGGCCAGTTGTTGCGAAATATCCTCAACAATCTACTTTCCAATGCCATCAAGTACTCGCCGGATTGTACTTCGATCGGATTTACCCTACGCTTCGATCCAGGTATCCTCACCTTTATTGTCAAAGACAATGGCATTGGAATTCCGCCGGAAGAGCAGCCGCATTTATTCGAACGGTTCTTCCGTGCCACCAATACCGCCGGCATTTCCGGCACCGGCCTCGGCCTGAGCATCGTAAAAAGATACGTGGACCTCATGGGCGGTACCATCCATTTGAAGAGCGCTCCCGACACCGGCACGGAATTTACCGTCATTTTGCCGTCCCGCCCCATTTCTAAAAATGTGGAATGCTGATCGCAGGTCATTCCCTTCGCAGGCTGGAAATTATGCGCCGGAATCATCCCCGCTATTGACACTGGTCATCCTCATGGGTCTCCGATTGCGCTAGCTTTGAAAAAACCGGAATCATATGATCGTCATCGTTTTCGGCCTGCCGGGTTCGGGGAAAAGCTATTTTGCCTACCGTCTTGCTGCCAGGTTGGGCATGGGCTATATCAGCAGCGATCGCCTGAGAAAAAGAATACGGGGGAATCCTGGCTATTCGGAAAACGAAAAAATGCAGGTCTATGTGGAGATGCTGGCCCGGATGAAGACCGCCATAAAATTCAAGAGGGATCTGGTATTGGATGCCACATTTTATAAGGAAGAGCTCCGCCGGAAATTCCGCGACGCAGCAGGGGACGATACGGCTATAGTTTTTATCGAGATCAGGGCACAGGAGAGGATCATTGCAAAAAGGTTGCAGGCGGAAAGAGAAGACAGCGAGGCAGATATTGAAGTCTACAAAAAGATCAAGTCGCAATGGCAACCCATGCCGGACCGCCACCTGGTATTCAGGTCCACCAATGACAACATTGCAGCGATGTTACATAAGGCTGAAAAATTTCTTTGTCTCAACGATGACCAGCGAACAGGTAAATAAATGGGTTGCCGGCGGACGGTTCCCCGGAGAGACATGTCCCCCCGTTCTCATAGAGACGCATATTTCCTGGGTGATCCTGGGCAAATGCTACGTATACAAGATCAAAAAGCCACTGCTATACTCCTTTTTGGATTTCTCGTCCCTGGAAAAACGAAAATATTGTTGCGAAAAGGAAGTCAGATTGAATCAGCGGCTCACGGAAGATCTGTACCTGGATGTCCGGTCCGTAAGGGAGACGGCCGATGGATATTTCATTGGCGGGACAGAAACTCCGCGCTGGCCGAAACGGCCAGATATCTCGATCTCATGAAAGACTATATAGAACTCCTCCGCTGGTGATGGCTCTCATGCCCGGCAATGACCGCCATTACTGATCACTCTCATTCACGGGGTTGACCGCCGACCGGGTTCCGACATGCTTTCTCCCAATACCTTTGTGAAGGAAAAACGAATTGATCACCAAAAAAATAAGGAGGTTTGTATGTCCAATAAAGCATTAGTTAAAAGGGGAGAAACGCTCCCGGCCGTTTTCAGCGACTTCTTCAGGCCCTGGGAACCTTTATTCGATCTCAACGGCGGATCCCTGCTGAACAGTCTCAACCCTGTCAGCCTTCCCTCGGTCAACATCGTCGAAAACAAAAATCACTATGAAGTCAGCCTCGCCGCACCCGGCATGAAAAAGGATGATTTCAAAGTCGATGTGGAAGGCAATGTGCTGACCATCAGCGCCGAAAAAGAAGAAAAGAACGAAGAAAAGGAAGAAAAATTCACCCGCAAGGAATTCAGCTACACATCCTTCTCCCGGAGCTTCACCTTGCCGGAATGGGTCAACAAGGACAAGATCGATGCATCCTATGAAGACGGCCTTCTCCGCCTGGTTCTGCCAAAAACGGAAGAAGCTAAAAAATTATCGTCCAGGCATATTTCCGTCAAGTAATGCTGACTGATCATCTTGCCCTACCCCGCCAATCCTACGGCGGGGTTTTTTTATTGGATCATTTTTCTCCGGTGCAATCGCATGATCGAAATCACCCCGCGACCTGTCCGCCGTCAAGTCGTATCCGGTCATTTTGGTATATTTTCAATAGCGAAAATCGCTTGATCATTGATAATTCACGTGTTATGGAAAAAATTCATTTTTCGTTTGATTTTAAAGGTCGTCGTTACGATGCGGCCATTCGGGTCCGGCAAAAGACGCGGGGGAGAGAGTTTACCATTACACCCCTGGACTGGCGTCTGGAACGGCTGCTTTACGGTAACCAGGTCATTCAGGAAGTTGATGGCGCGCTGCAGGCCAACGTGTTGGCAGAAGACAAGGACCAGACCGAATTAAAGCTGATCATCGCCGCACGATTGAGCGAATACTTGAAAATACCCTGCTTTACCGGCGATCAATGCCTGATGACAGGCCATGTGGAAGAAGGTTGGGAAGATTTGCATCCCATTCCCAGGCATCAGCATAATATTTATCGCGGGGATTTTTAATTGACCAGCTTCCTCAGCTTTTCTTCATTCAGGATATAGATTCTCCCATTCCGGATATCGATCAGCCGCTCCCGCCTGAAATCACCAAGCGTCCGCGTCAGGGATTCGGTTGCCGAGGCGATCAGGTGCGACAGGTTTTCCCTCGAAATAGCGATGCCGTTCCTTTCTTTTCCTTTAGCCCCGGATTTTTCCATCAGTTGCAGCAGCCCGTTGGCTACTCTTTTTCGCAGGGAATGATAGGCGAAATGCAAAAGGCTGGCCTCTTTTTCCGTTACATCTTTCGACAAAAGCCGCAGAAAACGGGCGGCTATCTCGTGATCGCTGCTCAGCCAGCCGACGAACTCCTGCCGCGGGACGTTCACAAGACCTGCATCTTCGAGCACCTGCGCGCTCTCCTGGTAAGGACCTTCCTCCAGAACGGCCGAATAGCCTACAAAATCACCCGGAACACCGAGGTGAGTAATGAATTCCTTGCCATCGATGTCGGTTTTATAGACCTTCAGCCGCCCCGAAACGATATAGTACACAAAGGCCGGCCGTTGTCCTTCCCTGTAAAGAATATGCTTCTTCTTATAAAAATGTACCTCCCTGGTCCCTAAAGCGGCCGGTAGGAGCTTCACGTCGTCGCTCTCCTTTGCGTCCAGCCACTTCGCCGGAGCCGGGGAAGGTCTCTTCCTGCTGTCCCGCCTTTTGAAGCAGCTGTCGATGGCTTGCAGCAACTCGATTCCTTCGAAAGGCTTGGTCAGGTAATCATCCGCCCCCGCGGACATTCCTCGCCGGATCTCCGCCGGCTCCGCACGTGCTGTTAGGAAAATCAGGGGGATGGCTGCCGATGCCGGATTCTGTTGCAACGCATGGATAACGGCATAACCATCCATGACGGGCATCTGGATATCACAAATGATCAGGTCGGGCCGCTCCCGCAACGCCAGTTCTATACCAATCGCTCCGTTTTCCGCCTGCAGAACGGCATAATTGGATAATCCGAGAATTTCAGCTGTGTTTTCCCGCAACCCGGCATCGTCTTCGATCAGTAAGATTTTTTTTATGGACATGCATCGATTGTTTGCAATGATTCTACATCCTGCAGACTGCATAAGGATGTCCCCGGCCGGGTGGTAGCCGCCGCGCCGCACAGGCAACCATAGGCTACGGCCTCCTCCAGGTTCTTCCCTCGTTGCAGGCTCAGGACTATCCCGGCCAACAGGCTGTCTCCCGCTCCTACGGTACCGATGACCTTCACAGCCGGCGCCGGAATATGCCTGACGAGGTCTTTGGTCACCAGAAGGGCGCCATCCGCCCCCATCGAGACGACAATGGCGCCAAAGCTTCCCTTGGCTATCAGCTGCACGGCAAGATCTTCTACTGTCTTTTCACGCTCTCCTGGTTCCGACAGGGATATCAATTCATGGACACTTAGCTTGAATAGATGGGCTCCCGTTCTTAAAGTCGCCCTCAAAGCCTCCCCGGAAGTATCGATGATCATTTTTATTTTTTTTCTTTCCGCTATCGCTGCCAGCTTGTCGAAGATTTCCAATGACATCCCCGGGGCAACACTCCCGCTGACCACCAGGAATTGTATCCCTTCCTCCCCCCTCAGCAACGCCAGTAATTCCATCAGCGTAGATAACCTGACGGCTGGCCCGGGCAGGTTGAACCGGTATTGATAACCCGACGCTTCATCTTTGATGATCAGGTTCTCTCTCGTATTGCCGGCGGCCTCCAATACAACGGACCGTATCCCTTCCTCCTCCAGCATGCCGGTCAATTTTTCCCCGTTATCCCCACCCGCCATATAAATGGCAGTGGCATTTCCACCCAGTTGTCTGACAGCCCGGGCAACATTGATCCCGCCGCCGCCCGGCTGTAAGAGTGGGGGAGCACAGGTCATTTTGATTTCGGGCACAAGAGCAGGCACTGTCACATGCACGTCAATACTCGGATGAAAGGTGATGGTAACAATGGGGTCCATGTTGATGTTATTTGCCGGCAAACTAGTCGATCCGGAAGACCGCGAAGATGATACCCACCCGATAGGACATGAGTTTTATCACCTCTATCATTGATCGCGGTCATCATGGGGCCTTAACCCCGCTGCTACCTTTGAGCCACACAAAATCGCCGCATGGCCCGGCAGGTCAAAAAGATGCAAACAATGAATTATCCCTTACATTCCTTCAGTTGGTGGCTGCTTATCACGGCCCTCTTCACCTGTCTCCTGCCCGGCCCCGCCATCGCCCAACCGTCCATCGCCCAACCGTCCACCGCCCGGTCGTCAACGGTCACCACCCTTTCCTCCGCCCGGTCATCGACTGACCAGTCGTCCGCCGCGACATCCTTCCTCACGATCGAAAAGGCCTGGATGCTGGCCGAAAAAAATTATCCTCAAACCGCCGAACGTCAGCTGTTGCAGAAATCCCGCGACTATTCCGTCGCGAATGCCGCCAAAGGCTGGCTCCCGCAGTTGAACTTTTCAGGGCAGGCAACCCTGCAATCCGACGTCACGAACCTGCCTTTTAAAGTCCCCGGCTTTACTCTGCCCACCTACAGCAAAGACCAATATAAGATCTACGGAGAGGTAGATCAGACGATATACGATGGCGGCCTCATCCGCAACCAGCGGCAAAGCGCCGAAGTTGACGAGCAGATCCGGGAAAAGAACCTCGACGTCGAACTCTATGCCCTCCGCGACCGTGTCAATCAACTGTTCTTCGGTATCCTGCTCCTGGATCAGCAAATTCGCCTCAACGGACTGCTGCAGGCGGATATTGTCAACGGGATCGACAAGACCCAGGCGCTCCTGAACAACGGCATGGCCTATCGCAGCGGCGTGGATGAGCTGGAGGCCCAGCTCCTTCAGACCGACCAACAACAGATAGAGGAAATCTCGACTCGTAAGGCCTACCTCGATATGCTGGGCTTATTCGTCGGCCTCCAACTGGATACGACAACCGTACTGGCCTCACCACCGGAGCCCGACCTCACCGACAGCGTCCGACGGCCGGAATTGCTGTGGTATGATCTCCAGAAAAAGAACTACGATTTGCAGGATGCACTGACGGATGCTGAGCTTCGTCCCCATGTAGGCTTTTTCCTTCAGGGCGGCTATGCCAGGCCGGGACTCGACCTGCTCAGCAACAATTTTGAATGGTACTATATCGGCGGTATCCGGTTAACCTGGGCCTTGGGCGCCCTCTATACGCACAAAAACCAGCGGCGACTGTCGGAAATCGGCAGAAAGACGCTTGACATAGAAAAGGAGACGTTCCTGTTCAATACGCACCTTTCCCAGAGACAGGATAACGAAGAGATCCGAAAATACAGCCAGCTCTTGCAGTCGGATGCCCGCATCGTTATCCTGCGCACGAACGTCAAACACGTGGCCTACTCCCAGCTGGCCGAAGGAGTACTCAGTGCCCACGACTTCCTCACGGAGGTGGACGCGGAAGACCAGGCCCGCCAGGCCTATATCGTCCATCAGATCCAGTGGATGCAGGCACAATACAATTATCAAAACCTCACCGGCAACCAGCCGTAAATTTTATTATATGCGCAATCGCCTCACTTTTCTCTTTCTTTCTTTCATCGCCCTGTTCCCCGGATGCAGCGACGGGGACAAGCAATTCGACGCCCAGGGCGTATTCGAAGCCGACGAAGTCATCGTCTCTTCCGAAGTGCCGGGAAAAATTCTGCAGCTTAACCTCGACGAAGGCTCCGTTCTGGCCAAGGACAGTCTGGTGGCCGTTATCGACTCCGTTCCGCTGGTTCTCCAGCGCGCACAGGTGGAGGCAACCATCGTCGCCCTTCATGAAAAGACCATGGACGTACGCCCCGAAGTCAGCATGCTTCAGCAGCAGATCGCCGCCCAGCAGATCCAGCTGGCCGACCTCCTCATGGAGAAGGGCCGGACGGAAAGGCTTATTCGTTCCGAGGCGGCCACGACCAAACAGCTCGATGACTATAACACGGAGATCGATGTGCTGAAACACCAGATCGACGCCAATAAACAGCAGATCCGGGTGCAGGAGACGACCGTCGGAACGCAGAACAGTACGGTTATGAGCGAATTCCGGCCCCTTCGCAAATCCGTGGCGCAGATCCAGGACCAGGTGCATCGCGCCAACGTCCTCAATCCCATCAACGGCACCGTCCTCACCAAATATGCGATGGCAGGCGAGGTCACGGCAGCCGGCAAAGCCCTCTACAAGATTGCCGATCTCTCTATCATCACACTGCGGGCCTATGTCTCCGGGACCCAGCTTTCCGGTCTGAAGATCGGTCAGCAGGTGAAGGTCTATATCGATGAAGGACCCGTCAAGTATCGGGAATACCCGGGTACGATTACGCTCGTATCCGATAAGGCGGAGTTCACGCCCAAGACGATCCAGACGAAAGAAGAACGCGCCAATCTTGTATACGCCGTGAAGATCCATGTGCGCAATGACGGGTATATCAAGATCGGCATGTATGGAGAGGTAAAGTTTAACTAATGGAACCAGCAGTGATCATAGATAAAGTCGTGAAGAAATACCGGACGCGCAAAGCGGAGGTCCTGGCCCTGGCAGAGATCTCTTTTTCTGTCCCTCCCGGCGAGATCTTCGGCATCATCGGCCCCGATGGCGCAGGGAAGACCTCTCTGTTTCGCATCCTCACTACTGTCCTGCTGCCCGACGGAGGCCACGCTCGGGTCAACGGATTCGACGTGGTGAAAGAGTACAAGAGCATCAGGAAGATAGTAGGTTACATGCCCGGCCGCTTCTCCCTGTACCAGGATCTGACCGTCGAAGAAAACCTGCAATTCTTTGCCTCCATTTTCAAAACGGATATCCTGCAGAATTACGATCTGATCAAAGATATCTACGATCAGCTCGAACCCTTCCGGACCCGGAAGGCAGGACAGCTGTCAGGCGGGATGAAGCAGAAACTGGCCCTTAGCTGCGCCCTCATCCACCGGCCTTCCGTACTCTTCCTCGATGAACCCACCACCGGAGTAGATGCCGTCTCCCGCAAAGAATTCTGGGAAATGCTTCACCGGCTGAAGCAACAGGGCATCGCCATTCTCGTCTCCACCCCTTACATGGACGAAGCCGGCCTCTGCGACCGCGTTGCTCTGCTGCAGAAAGGAAAGATCCTTTCCATTGATACGCCGGAAGGTATCCGGCAACAGTTTCGCCGGCCCCTCTGGGCCGTAAAAGCCGCTGAAATGTTTCGCCTGATGACGGAGCTGAAAAAGGATCCCGGCATAGAGAGCTGCTATCCATTCGGACAATATCTTCACGTGGTATGTAAGGCCCCGGGCATCGCCCCCCAGCCCGCCCTCACCGACCAGCAGCCCTCCGCGATCGACCAGCAGCCTGCCCCCGCCGACCATACCATCATCGATAACGTTATCCGCAAAGGCAACTATTCACAGGCGGAAGTAAAATTGATCCAACCCGATATCGAAGATTGTTTCATGGCCCTGATGAAAGAATAAATGGCTGCGGCTGAAAGTCGCGAAAAATAATATATGGAAAACGATAAAGTCATTACCGCGAAAGACCTCACCAAACGCTTCGGCAACTTTATCGCCGTAGACAAAATTTCCTTTGACGTCCGGAAAGGCGAGATCTTCGGCTTCCTCGGCGCCAACGGCGCAGGTAAAACCACCGCCATGCGTATGTTATGCGGTCTTTCCCTGCCCACCTCGGGCCAGGCAACGGTGGCTGGTTACGACGTCTACCGCGAAACCGAACAGATCAAGCGGCGTATTGGCTACATGAGCCAGAAATTCTCCCTATATGAAGACCTTACCGTCTTTGAAAATATCCGCTTCTACGCCGGCATTTATGGCCTCAATAAACAACAGATCAGCCAAAAATCAACGTCCCTGCTCAGCCAGCTGCAACTGGAAGGACAACGCGACACATTGGTCCGCTCACTCCCACTCGGGTGGAAGCAAAAACTTGCCTTTTCCATCGCCATCGTCCACGATCCCGCCATCGTATTCCTCGACGAACCCACGGGGGGGGTCGACCCCATCACGCGAAGGGAATTCTGGAGCCTGATCTATGAAGCTTCCGATAGAGGTATCACCATTTTCGTCACTACCCATTATATGGACGAAGCCGAATATTGCCACCGCGTATCTATTATGGTAGATGGCAGGATAGAAGCCCTGGACTCGCCGGCTGCCCTCATGAAAAGCAATGAAGCCGCTTCCATGGATGAAGTATTCCTCCGCCTGGCCCGGAAAGCTACAAGGGTAGGGGACTGAAACGCAAAAACTAAAAAGAAATGAAACAATTCCTCATATTCGTCCGAAAAGAGTGGTTCCACATCTGGAGAGACCGCCGCACGCTTTTTATCCTTATCGGCATGCCGATCATCCAGATCATTCTATATGGTTTCGCCCTGACCAACGAGGTAAAGAATTCCCGCATCGCCATCCTGGATGAATCCCGTGACCCGGCCTCCATTCGCCTCATCCAGGAGATCGGGGCCAGCCGTTATTTCGACGCCGTTCAGCTCATACATTCCGAAAAAGATATTGAGGCCGTTTTCCGCCAGGGGAACACCCGGATGGTGGTCGTCATTGCACGGGGCTTCCAGGACGATCTCCTGCATACCAATCATGCACAGGTACAACTGATCGCCGATGCCTCGGACCCCAACACTGCCAATACACTTACCAATTACGCCAGTTCTATTATCAACGACTTCCAGCAGTCCATCAATCAGGGACAGGCTGTTCCCTACCAGATCAATACACAGATCAGGATGCTGTACAACCCCGAACTGAAGGGTGCTTACAATTTCGTGCCCGGTGTTATGGCCATGGTCCTGATGTTGGTCTGCGCGATGATGACCTCTATCTCCATCGTAAAGGAAAAAGAAATGGGTACCATGGAAGTCCTCCTGGTCTCGCCCCTGCAACCCTTCCTGATCGTTATTGCCAAAGCCATTCCCTATCTGCTGGTATCTTTCGTCAATGTCATCAGCATCCTCTTGCTAAGCGTCTATGCGCTCGACGTACCCATTGCCGGCAACATCGGGCTGCTCCTGGCCGAAAGCGCCCTGTTCACCGGCACCTCGCTGTCCATCGGTCTTTTGATTTCCAATTCAGCGCAGACCCAGCAAACGGCCATGTTCACGTCCATGATGAGCCTGATGCTGCCTACTCTGATGTTCAGTGGATTCCTGTTCCCTGTGGAGAATATGCCGGTCCCGCTGCAAATCATTTCCAATGTAGTACCGGCTAAATGGTATTATATAATCGTCAAGGCAGTCATGATCAAAGGGCTCGGTTTCTCCGCTGTCTGGAAAGAAACCCTCATTCTCGTCGGAATGACCGTGCTGCTCCTGGGAATCAGTATCCGGACCTTTAAAATCAGGCTCGTATGAAAACGCTGAAGTTCCTTTTGCAAAAAGAGTTCCTGCAGATCATCCGCGATCCCGGCATTATCAGGATCTTATTCATCATGCCCATCATACAATTGCTCATCCTCCCGCTGGCGGCGGATTATGAGATCAAGAATATCAACCTCGGCGTGGTCGACCTTGATCATTCCACCTATGCCCGCAACATGGTGACCAAGATCGTTTCATCCGGCTATTTTCGCCTGACGGATTATAGCCCCTCTTACCCGAAATCCCTGCATGCTATCGAACAGGATAAGGCCGACCTGGTGCTCGTCATCCCGGCTCATTTCGAAAGAGACCTGATAAAGGACAGTTCGGCCACCCTCTTCATTGCCATCGACGCTATCAATGGGGTCAAGGCCGGCCTCGGCGGCGCCTATATCCAGCAAATCCTACAGGATTATAACCAGCAAATACGCGATCAGTGGATGCAGCTCCCGAAATTCGATCCCCAGCCGACAATCGAAGTCCGCTACTCGGACTGGTACAATCCCCACATGAATTACCGCTTTTTCATGGTCCCGGGTATCCTCGTGATGCTGGTCACCATGATCGGCTCCTCTTTTGCCTCCAATAATATCGTCCGCGAGAAGGAAATGGGTACCATCGAGCAGATCAACGTCAGCCCGGTAAAAAAGCTCTGGTTTATCATTGGCAAGCTGATCCCTTTCTGGGTGCTGGCCAATGTCGTGCTCACGATCGGACTGATCATCGCCAGGCTGGTGTATGGCATCGTTCCCGTCGGCCATTACCTGACTATCTATATTTTCGCCGGCATCTACCTGCTGGCTGTCCTCGGCCTCGGCCTGCTCCTGTCTACCTACGCCGCCACGCAGCAGCAATCCATGCTGGTATCATTTTTCATTATCATGATCTTTAACCTGATGAGCGGGCTGTACACGCCCATTGAAAGCATGCCCCATTGGGCACAACTGATCACCCGTTTCAACCCGGTCACCTATTTTATAGAAGTGATGCGAATGGTCGTGTTGAAAGGCAGCGGCCTGTCGGACATCCGGTCCCAGATCATGGCCGTGTTGGGATTCGCCGTTTTTTTCAACACATGGGCCATCCTGAATTACCGCAAGCGGTCGGGATAGCCCCTGTCCCCCATGACAATTTTCAGGTCAGCCGTTGACGTTCGTCAGGTAAATACCCCCGGCATTGCGCTAATTTGTATCTCAAATAACAAATTTCAACATATGGATACCACATTAAATACCACCACCCAATGTATTCCCGATGCCTTGTCGGTCATCCTTCGCAGAACAAGTGTTCGGAATTATACGCAGGAACCCGTCAGCAGAGAGGATATCGATCGTATTCTCCGTGCGGCCATGGCCGCCCCGGCCGCCGCCAGGCTCTACCCCTGGAAATTCATTGTGATCCAGAACCGGGACATGTTACGCTATTTCGCCAACGCGTTGCCGTTTGAAAAAATGCTGGCCGAAACCAGTCTGGCCATCGTGGTATGCGCAGTTCCGAGCGAGGCTTTTGCCGGCCTGCCCGAATACGCCATCCTCGCCGGCGCCTGCGCCAGCCAGAATATCCTGCTGGCGGCAGAAGCCCTGGGACTCGGCGCTGTATGGGCGACTGTCTATCCCAAAAAGGACCTCATGAATCTGCTACGGCTCGAACTGGGCATCCCTCCGGATGTAATCCCCCTGAACATTATCCCGATCGGCCACCCGGCAGGCGAAGACATGCCCACCAACAAATACGATCCGGCCAATATCCATTGGGAAGACTGGCAATAAGATACTTTCAAACAGATTGTCGATCCACGCTCAAACCGATTGTCGATCATGAATAATACTTCCCACGATATCACAGCCCCGCCGGATCTCAAAGGCCATAGCGCAGGAACAGGACCGGTAAGAAAACAACACCCCCTGTACGTCCACCTGCTGCCGCCCTGCAATGAAGCCTGCCCCGCGGGGGAGAACATCCAGGCATGGCTGGCGCTGGCCCAGGCAGGTCAGTACGAGGCTGCCTGGCAGCTCATTATACAGGACAACCCGTTGCCTGCCGTTTGCGGCAGAGTATGCTACCATCCTTGCGAAGACGGATGCAACCGTTCTCACCTCGATAGCCCCGTCAGCATCCATGCGCTGGAAAGATTCCTCGGGGACGAGGCCTTGCGCCACGGCTGGAAAACGCCGGGCATATCGGATACTAAGGGCGCCCCTGGCTCCCTAGGTATCCACGCCCCCACGGGCAAACGCGTCCTGATCGTAGGCGCAGGCCCCAGTGGCTTGTCCGCAGCCTGGCACCTCGCCCGCCTGGGACACTATGCAGAGATCCACGAGGCCGGACCCATGGCGGGAGGCATGATGCATTTCGGGATTCCCGCTTACCGACTTCCCCGTAAAGAACTCGAGGCGGAAGTTGAACGGATCCGGCAAATGGGTGTTTCCCTCGTTTTCAATCATCCTGTCACCGACATATCGAAAGAAAAAGAAGAAGGCCATTTTGACGTCGTATTCATCGCCATCGGCACACAGCTTTCCCGGAAAATAGATATTCCCGGAAGGGATGCAGCCAAAATAATGGATGCAGTGACCTTCCTGAAACAGGTCGAATCCGGGCAGGCGCCTGTCCTCGGCAGACGCGTGGCCATCTATGGTGGTGGAAATACGGCCATGGATGCAGCCCGAACCGCCAAAAGACTCGGCGCGTCCGAAGCCATGATCATCTACCGGCGCGACCGCCGGCATATGTCCGCCCATGATTTCGAGGCGCAGGAAGCCCTCGATGAAGGGGTGAAGATCAATTGGCTGCGGACGATCAAAGACATGGACGGCGGCGCCTTCACGGTGGAGGTCATGCGCCTCGAGGATGGCAAACCGGTACCGACAGGTGAATTCGAAACGCTGGAGGCGGATAGCCTGATCCTCGCATTGGGCCAGGATGCCGATACGGGTTTCCTGAAGAACCTGCCGGACATCGCGTTCAAGCCCGATGGAACGGTCATCGTCGGCCCGGATATGATGACCGGTTGCCCCGGCATCTTTGCAGGAGGAGATATGGTGCCCGGCGAAAGGAGCGTTACGGTAGCCATCGGCCATGGTAAAAAGGCCGCCCGCTATATCGACGCCTGGCTGCTCGGCAGGCATTACCAGCCCGCTGACAAACATCCTCTCATCAGCTATGAACATCTGCATCGCTGGTATGAAACGCATGCACCGCAATCCGAACAGGCCGAGCTGACCCCGGAACAACGCACCGCCGGTTTCGACGAGGTGAAGGCCGGACTAACGGAGAAGGAAGCCCGATTCGAAGCTCAGCGATGCCTGTCCTGCGGCAACTGCTTCGAATGCGACGGCTGCTTCGGCGCCTGCCCGGAAAGAGCCATCATCAAGCTCGGCGCTGGAAAAGGATATGAATTCAACTACAACCAATGCACGGGCTGCGCCGAATGTTACGAACAATGCCCCTGCCATGCCATAGAAATGATTCCCGGACCATAAAATGACCGGGATCGCAAAACGGATAATATGTCGAACGAATTACCTGTAATCTCCGCCCCTGCGCACAACAAGATCGCCGCCCCTTCGGCCGCCACGCCGCCGCATAAGGAAACCGTCGCCACCATCGATGGAAATGAAGCCGTCGCCTACGTGGCATGCCGCGTCAACGAAGTTTGCGCCATTTATCCCATCACGCCTGCCTCGCCCATGGCGGAACTGGCCGATGAATGGTCTGCCGCCGGTCTGAAGAATATCTGGGGCAACGTCCCGGACGTCATCGAAATGCAAAGCGAAGGCGGGGCCGCCGGTGTCGTACACGGCGCCCTGCAGACGGGCGCGCTGACCACCACTTTTACCGCTTCCCAGGGTCTCATGCTCATGTTGCCGAATATGTACAAGATCGCCGGCGAACTGACATCCACAGTATTCCACGTCGCAGCCCGTTCACTCGCGGCACAGGCCCTGTCCATCTTCGGCGACCATAGTGACGTGATGGCCGCACGAACCACCGGCTTTGCCATGCTCGCATCCGCCTCCGTCCAGGAGGCACACGATATGGCCCTCATCAGTCAGGCGGCAACCCTGAGATCCAGGATACCCTTCATTCATTTTTTTGACGGATTCCGCACTTCGCACGAGATCAATAAAATTCATTTGCTCAGCGATGATCAGATCCGGGCCATGATCGACGATGAATGGGTATATGCTCACCGCAGGCGCAGCCTCAACCCAGACCATCCCTTTATCCGTGGAACCTCTCAGAACCCGGACGTCTATTTCCAGGGCCGCGAGACGGTGAACCCTTACTACGCCGCCGTACCAGGTATCGTCCAGTCGACTATGGATGAATTCGGCTGCCTTACGCAGCGGAATTATCGTCTTTTTGAATATACAGGCCATCCTGAACCGGAAAGGCTGATCATTGTGATGGCCTCCGGCGCGGAAACAGTGAAGGAAACAGTGGCGAAACTGCAGGCGGAAGGGGAGAAGGTGGGCGTGATCCAGGTCCGCCTGTACCGTCCCTTTTCCCTGGCGCATTTGCTGGAAGCCCTGCCCCCGACAGTACAAAAGATAGCGGTGCTCGACCGTACTAAAGAACCGGGCGCAGCCGGTGAGCCGCTCTTCCAGGATATCGTCACGGGGCTCTTCACGGCCTTCAGCGAAGGCCAAATCACCCGCCTTCCGAAGATCATTGGCGGCCGTTACGGCTTATCCTCCAAGGAATTTACACCCGCCATGGTAAAGGGCATTTTCGACGAACTCCTGTCCCCCGCGCCAAAGAACGGGTTTACCATCGGCATCAATGACGATGTCTCTCATACCAGCCTGACCTACGACCCCGCTTTCACCCTCACCACGGACAACCAGGTGTCGGCCCTCTTCTTCGGCCTCGGGGCGGACGGAACGGTGGGGGCCAACAAGAACAGCATCAAGATCATCGGCGAAGAAACGGATCTCTATGCACAGGGTTATTTCGTATACGATTCACGCAAGTCGGGATCGCAAACCATATCCCACCTTCGCTTCGGCAAAGATCCCATCCATGCACCCTACCTCATCGAACAGGCCGGTTTCATCGCCTGCCATAAATATAATTTCACCGCGAAGATCGACATGCTCCGCTATGCGAAGCCGGGCGCCATCTTCCTGCTCAACAGCCCCTATGGCCCGGAAGAAGTCTGGTTCAGACTGCCCCGTACGATGCAGGACCAGATCATCGCCAAAAAATTGAAATTCCATGTCATTGACGCTTCGAAAGTGGCGCAGACAGCAGGGCTGGGCATCCGGATCAATACGGTCATGCAGACCTGCTTCTTTGCACTGTCCGGCATACTGCCGCGGGAAGAAGCCATCGACAGGATCAAAAAGTCCATCCGAAAATCCTATGAATCCAAAGGAGAGGCCGTAGTCCGACAAAACTTCAACGTAGTGGATGCCAGCCTCGAATACCTGTACAAGGTGGAAATTCCTGGTACCGCGACGGCGACACGATCTCTTACTCTGACCGTTCCGGCTGAGGCGCCGGACTTCGTGCAGAAAGTCACCGCCGTCCTGCTGGCCGGCAACGGCGACTCACTGCCGGTGAGCCAGCTTCCGGCTGACGGCACCTACCCCAGCGGCACCACCAAATGGGAAAAACGCAATATCTCCGATGAAGTGGCGGTCTGGGAACCCAATAGTTGTATCCAGTGCGGGAATTGCAGCTTTGTCTGCCCGCACAGCGTCATCCGATCGAAATTCTATCACGAAGATTACCTGGATTCCGCGCCGATGTCATTCCAATCGGCTCCCATCAACGCGCGCGGCTTTCCCGGCACCCGTTACACGCTGCAGGTCTATTTAGAAGATTGCACCGGATGCAATCTTTGCGCAAAGGTTTGTCCTGTCACCGACATCCGGGATGGGGTCACCAAAGCCATCAACCTGCGGCCAAAACCAGATGCCGCTTCCGCAAAGAACAACATCCGGTTTTTCGAACAACTCCCCGTCAATGACCGGTCGAAAGTGGATTTTTCTTCCGTGAGGGGAACGCAATTCCTACAGCCATTATTCGAATTTTCGGGCGCCTGTGCCGGCTGCGGCGAGACCCCCTATATCAAGGTGCTGACCCAACTGTTCGGGGACCGCCTCCTGGTGGCTAACGCTACCGGATGTTCGTCGATCTACGGCGGTAACCTGCCTACCACCCCCTGGTCTGTCAACGCAGACAACCGCGGTCCGGCCTGGTCTAATTCTCTTTTCGAGGATAACGCGGAATTCGGTCTGGGCATGCGGATCGCCTCCGACAAACAGCTGGCCATCGCTCACGCCTTGATGGAAGAGCTTCGTCCTCACCTGGGCACAATATTTCCCACCGCTCTGCTCTCCTCGCCCCAACGGCTCGAATCAGAGATCGTCGATCAGCGCCGGCGCGTGTCCGCTTTGAAAAAGAGATTGGCGGAACTCTTGGCGGCCGGTGACGGCGTGGACGACATGGACGGCGTGGACGACGTGGGCGACTGGAAAGGCAAACCTGACGCGTCCGGAAAGGCAATCGTAGCGACCCTGGCGCAAAAACTCCTGTCGGTTATCGATCAATTGGTGCGCAGGTCCGTCTGGCTCATCGGCGGCGATGGCTGGGCCTACGATATCGGCTCGGCCGGTCTCGACCACGTCTTGTCGACAGGCCGGAATGTGAATGTACTGGTGCTCGACACAGAAGTCTACTCCAATACCGGCGGCCAGATGTCCAAGGCCACCCCAACTGGCGCTACAGCTAAATTTGCCGCCTCTGGAAAAAGGGTGGGTAAAAAAGACTTGGCCTTGCAGGCCATCTCCTACGGAAATGTGTATGTCGCGCAGGTAGCGATGGGCGCCAACCCACAGCAGACTTTACTGGCCATGCGCGAGGCCGAGGCCTATAACGGACCTTCGCTGATCCTCGCCTACAGTCACTGTATCGCCCACGGAATAAAGATGGAGAATGGCATGGATCAACAGAAGCTGGCGGTAGACTGCGGCTACTGGCCGCTCCTCCGCTATAACCCGGCATTGCGCGGGGCAGGGAAGAACCCCTTCGTCCTGGATTCGCCCAGGCCCAGCATTTCGTTGCAGGAATATACGAAGAACGAATTGCGCTATACCTCGCTCGCAGCCGTCAATCCGGCGGAGGCGGATCATATCATGAAGATCGCCCAGGAACTGGTCGATTTGCGGTGGAAGACTTACGAAGAAATGGCCGGCCGCGAAGCCGCGGCCTTCACGCCGGTCGCCTAGCCTCAGCTTACAGCTTTAGCGAGGAAATAGGCGCAGGCGGCGGCTATAATACCCGTCAGCGTCATCTTCAGGGTTCCCTTTACCAAGGGCTGCCCCGTCACCTTGCTTTTGAAATACCCGAATACCACCAACGCCAGTGTAGTGACCATACACGAATAATAGAATCCCGTCCGGCTATTGCTGCAGACGATATACGGAAATAAAGGAATAAACCCGCCTATAAGATAAGAAAGGGCAATGCTGCCGGCACTTCTGGCGGCACGGTTCCTGGAAGGCTGCTCTAACTTCAATTCCAGTTTCATCATGAAGTCTGCCCAACGGTCTTTGTCTTTGCTGATCTGTAAGGCTGCCTGTTTGCTCAGCGTTTCTTCTATACCCAGATCGAGGAGAATGTCCTCCACCTCCTTTAATTCGCTGTCCGGAGTGATATCGATCTCGCTGTATTCCTTTTTTAACGCAGTATTGTAATGGTCAACCTCCGACTCTCCGGCCAGGTACCCGCCGAGCCCCATGCTGATGCATCCTGCCGCAATTTCGGCCAGCCCCGACACAACGACCAGGTGAGTCGTGTTCAGCACGCCGCTCATCCCCGCCGTCAGCGCGAACGGAACGGTCAACCCGTCCGACATCCCGATAATAATGTCTTTGATGAGATCGGATTTATTGATATGGGGCTCATCCTTCATTTTTGCGGCTATCTGTTGAAATATATTTCCGGAAACATAATCTTAGATGTATCGATAGAAAAATAGGCTAAAAATGACCTGCCATCATTGACGACGATCAGTGTGGACAGTGATTGGAATCAGGTTTTGTCCCTGACAGCAGGGATAACTTTATAAGTTGGCTAAAGCCGCGCAAACACATTTCAATAACATAAAAATTAAGAAAAATGAAAGCATTAGTATATCATGGGCCCGGTAAAAAGGCCTGGGAAGACAAGCCTAAACCTGCGATTAAGGTCCCTACGGACGCCATTGTAAAAATTCTGAAGACGACGATCTGCGGGACGGATCTCCACATCATGAAAGGAGATGTTCCGGCAGTGACCGATGGCAGGATTATTGGCCATGAAGGGGTAGGGATAGTGGAAGAGATCGGCACCGCTGTCAGCAATTTCAAAAAAGGCGACCATGTGCTGATCAGTTGTATTACCTCCTGCGGTAAGTGTGAATATTGTAAAAAGGGCATGTATTCCCATTGTGCGGATGGCGGATGGATCCTGGGCAACCTGATCGATGGAACCCAGGCAGAATATGTAAGGATACCCTATGCCGATAACAGTCTTTATCCTATTCCCAACGGCGCCGATGAGGAGGCGCTGGTCATGCTAAGCGACATCTTACCTACGGGGTTCGAGTGCGGGGTATTGAATGGCCAGGTAAAGCCCGGAGACACCATAGCGATCGTAGGAGCTGGGCCGGTGGGTATGGCTGCCTTACTGACCTCCCAATTTTATTCTCCGGCGGAAATTATAGTCATAGACGTGGATGATAACAGGCTGAACGTAGCAAAAACATTCGGGGCTACCCAGCTCATTAACAGCGGCGACGGCAAAGCGGTGGAAAAGGTGCTGAAATTGACCAACGGGAAGGGTGTGGATGTGGCCATCGAAGCCGTGGGCGTGCCGGCAACCTTCGAGATCTGCGAGGGGATTGTAGCTCCGGGCGGCCATATTGCCAATATCGGAGTGCACGGAAAGAGCGTAACCCTCCATTTGGAAACGCTCTGGTCCAGTAATATCACGATCACGACCCGGTTGGTAGATACGGTCACGACGCCAATGCTGTTTAAGACGGTGCAGTCCCATAAAATTGATCCTAAAAAGTTGATCACTCACCATTTCAGGCTGGATCAGATTATAGAGGCGTACGAAGTGTTTGGAAATGCAGCAAAGGAAAAGGCGTTGAAGGTTATTTTGACGAATTAGTCCTGCCACCAGGACCGGAGCGATCAAAAATCAATGAACTTGAAAAAGGAAAAAAGCCATCCATGCCGATATGACAATGGATGGCTTCATTTTAGAAAATGTATGCCGGAATTTCGATCAGCAGCTTATTTTGTACTCCGGTGACACCTGGGGCCGACCATGCGGTGAGTTCCGCATCTTCCTTTTCGGCAACCGAACGGACGCTGCCCCGAAGGATGACCTTGCTGCCTACGAGTTCAACGCTGATTTTTTCCGAATCGATGGCCGCATTTCGACGAATCGCCTGCTTGATATTTTCCTTGACATCCGCGGACGTAGCAACTGCCTTTACCGTAATAAAATTATCGACCCGCACGATACCCGGAAGGTAACGGATGGCATCTGCCGCGGACTGGCGCTGATAGTTCCAGTCGACCGTTCCTTCCAGCGTGACCACGCTGTCTTCGACCTTTATCTTGATCTTGTCTTCCTTTACGGCGGTATGCCATTTCAAAGCGGTGAGGACGGCTTCAGCGATTTCCGGGTCCGTTCTCCTGAAGGCCGGAGATGGACCTACATGGATCTCTTCGGCGACGGCTTTTACACCCGGAATTTTTTTGGCAGCAGTTTCGGCGGCCAGCTTTTTACTGTAGCTGTCCACGCGCCCGGACAGCGAAACGACGCCGTCTTTTACGGCAACCCCGATTTCCGCAGCATTGAGGAATGGATCCCATTTCAACTGGGCCATCACGTCTTTTTGGACTTCTGTATCTGTTCTCATGATTAAATTTTTTATGGTGAAGAATATGTTGTTCCGATCACGCAAAAATAGCACCTGCCGTAGACAAAAGGGATAACGGTGATCAGTCCGGAATCTGAGTTTGGTTATCGACGAAATTCAGTATATATCCTGGAGATTGCAAATAGCTGATAGGAAATTGATCAACCTCATACTCCGCCATGAAAGATATCAGACGCAAGCCAGCCCATATGATGCAATTTCATGCCTACAAAAGTAACGCTAAATGAAAAAGTCAATATTTTTCCTGTTATTCAATTCCCTCGTTTTTTTTTGTTCTACTGCTATAGCGCAATCCTTTTCTTTAGGTGCAAGAGGTGGTATCAGCATCCCTGATTTAACCGCGGGAAGCGGCAACCAAAACCCGCTAAACACCGGTTATAGCTCCAGGTTGGGGCCCGAAGCCGCCGTTTTTGTAGATTTTAAATTCTCTAAGCTGTTTTCTCTGCAGCCTATGATCGAATATTCCTCCCAGGGTGGCAAAAAGGATGGTCTGCAGGGCTTTACCACGCCGGGCGCCCTGGCCGCCCTCTTTCCTCCGGGTCAGGCGCCGGACTACCTGTATGCCGATTACAAGAGCGAGGCGAAGATGAATTACCTGATGATACCCGTGCTGGCCAAATTCGGAAAAAATATGGGAAGGTCCCCCTGGCGAATCTATATCGATGCAGGCCCTTTTGTAGCCTTCCTGCTTGCTGCCCACCAGGTGACCGGCGGTGAAAGCCAGTTTTATCTCGACCCCGCCGGAAAGGAGGCCCTGCCCGCCGGACAGCAATCTTTCGATAATACTCAGGATATAAAGGACCAGCTGCACACAACCAATGTGGGCGTTGAAGGAAATGTAGGCCTCAACTACCGTTGCGGGTCAAGCAATTTCTTTATTGAAGGCGGGGGTAACTACGGGTTCTTGAATATCCAGAAAAGCGCTCAGAACGGCAAAAACGATACGGGCGCGGCCACGGCCACCATCGGTTATAGTTATCGTTTTGGCAAATAAGCAACCCGAATCCTGCGTCATGCGAATAGTCATCCATACCAGGTCAGCCGCATTCGCTGCTATGCTACAGCTGTTTTCAGTCGACCCTGTATCGCTGTTTGCCAGGCAAACACCTTTTTACCTCACGCCGGTAACCCGGGACGCTATTAGCAATACTCCTCAGGCCGATACGCCGGTCAGGAAAAGGTTTATCCGTTCCGCCTGGTTATGGGCAACGATGGAAGTCGTCCCCTGGACATTCGATAAAGTGGTCGTACATGCGGATTTTGTCGATATCTCCTGGAAGACGGTCGGCTATAATCTGCACCTCAGCAACTGGACCTGGGATGATGACGACTTTGTGACCAACCAACTGGCTCATCCTGCTCATGGGAGTCTTTTTTTCAATTCTTTCCGGTCCAACGGGTACAGCTTCTGGCAATCGACAGCGGCTGCCTTTGCGGGCAGCTATATTTGGGAAACTTTTTCGGAAAACCAGGCTCCTGCACCGAATGACTTCATCAATACCGGTTTTGGCGGAATGGTATTGGGGGAAATGATCAACCGGTTTTCGAACAAGATCATCGACAATCGCCGCCGGGGTTTCCGGAGGCAGGTCAGCGAGATATTTGCCTTCATGATCAATCCGACGAACGGGTTAAGCAGGATAATCGACGGCAAATGGGGGAAGGTCTATGCTAATTCGCCCCAGCGGGACTCGTCCAGGGTATATGCGGAAATCGATGCCGGGATGAGGGAGTTCAGGGTGGATCATCGTAACTGGAAATCAGGTTTGTATGGCCATCTAAAGGTCTTATATGGCACTCCTTATGAAGATTACAAAACACCGTTCAGCAATATTTCCGTCAATGCGGAGTTCGGGGAGGATGACAGCTCAAAGGTGAATGTGGTCAGTGTATATGGATCGCTGCGGGGCTGGAGGATTGCCGAAACGGAAAACTCCCGGCACCTGGCTCTACTTACCGCCAATTATGATTTCATCGACAATGAGGCCTTTTTTTACAGCGCACAGAGCGTCCGGCTCAATTTGTTCTCCGAATTCGGGCTGACCCCCAAGCTTAAGTTCAGCACCGTCATTGGCGCAGGCCCTATATTGCTGGCTGCCGTTCCGGACGTGTATACCTATGCCGGAAGAAATTACGATTATTGTACGGGAGCCGGTTTCAACGGCAGCGGCGCCATCAATCTCAGCGATCGTTTTTACTTCAGCATGAACTATAAGGGCGGCTGGTTTACAACCCTCAGCGGGACTGCGTCAAATTATTTTTTACATACGGTTTCGGGCGAAGTAAGTTTCCGGATCATGGATGGCCTTTCCTTATGTGCGGAGCCAGGATATTTCAGCTTGCATGGCAATTACCGGCATGATCCGGATGTAGACAAAACTTATCCTTATTTCCGGGTTTCCGTCCGGTATGGCCTTCATACTCAATAAAAAGAGAAAATGAAAAAGAAAAGGCCGGAATTTTGGAAGTGGGTAACCCTGATCGGCGTACTATCTGTCTGGATGTCCCTGAAAAGTGAGGCCCAGGACAGCCTTCCTTCACAACACTTCTTTTCCGTCCGGATCGATGACGACTTTCTGAACCTGGCCGGACAGGGCACAGACCGTTATTATACCGGTGGCGACTACTTTCGTTATTCCTTCCTGTCTGCCGCGGGCAGAAAGAATGTGCTTGGGAAAATACTCTATTCGCCTTATCCCGGTGTCGCTTCGCTCTATTCCATCGGCGCCACGCAATGGGTGTATACTCCCGACAACCTGTTCGCGAAGAAACCCGTAATCGGCGATTATCCTTATTGCGGGGTCTTGTTCCTGAGTCTTGTCCGCCAATCCTTATCGCCGGACCGTTCGCAGTTGTTTGGTTCCGCCCTATCGCTGGGGATGATGGGCCCGGCGGCCCTGGGCGAGGAAGTTCAAACGGGGATCCATAGCGTGATTAAAGGGAATGTGATGCCCGAAGGATGGGAAAATCAGTTGCCCGATTACCCGGTGCTCAACTACAGCCTGTATTATGAGCCCAATCTTTTTTCCATCAGCCGGACTGTCAAAGTAAATGCGACGGGATCCATTCAGGCAGGCACGCTGCAGACGGATGCGCAGATAGGGCTGGATGGGTTGATCTCGAACGAAAAGGATAATTTCTTTCCTGCCAGTGACGTCAGGATGGCCAACCATAGCGGAAGAAGACCAAAATTTTATTTGCAGGTAGAACCAGCGGTCAGATTAGTAGGATATAACAGCATATTGCAGGGCGGTCCATTTGACAGCAAACAGTATTACCATATCCCGGCGGGACAGATCACCCGGGTGCTGTTCGAAGGCACGGGAATAATGGGCATGCAGATGGGGGATTTTTCCATTCAATACCGGCAAGTGATCGAAAGCGCAGAATTCAGGACGGTCGATAAACATGTATATGGCGGCTTTCTTCTTCGGTGGCGGATTTGAAATCATTGCTCCGCATTGGCCGCCTTCTTCGCCGCAGCCGCAGCCTTCGCCTTCTTTTTGAAGAACCCTCTCAACAGGAAATTATGCTGGAGCGCCTCAAGGTCCTCATCCAGCCTCTCACTGCTGCTCCGCAAATGGCTGATGGCCACTCTCAGGTCCGACGCTGCCGCCTGATCCTGCAATAGCATCCCGGCAGGATTATCGTCCCGGTTCAGCTGCCCCGCCGCCCGTTGCATCGTTCCCACGAATGCCGACGCCTTACCCGAGGCTTCGGCCAATTCATTCACCGTCTGCTGCAATTGACGGAATACGGTCGTGTCATTCAGTAATTCATTGGCCAACCCTCCCTGCCTGTTCAACCCGGTTGAAAATTGCCGGATATTGGCAGTCGCCAGTTCCCCATTTCGTGATGCAGCCTGCAGCTGGGCCCCGGCCCTGCGCCAATCGGCCGCCAATGCCGCATCGTTCAGCAATACGCCGATCGTTCCATTTCCATCGTCGATCTTTTTTCCAATCTCTTTGAACCGGCCGGTTATCTCCAGTAGGTTTTTATTGTTTTCCTGCAACGTCGCCAGCATGTCCTCCGTATTCAACGTTCTTACGCTTTCCAGCACATCGCCCGGCACAACAGGGCCAGCTGAATCCGTCCCCCCGAATAGTACAACGATCCGGTTTCCAATCAACCCATCCGAGCTGATTTTGGCCCTTGCATTCTTATAGATATGGCTCCGCGCGGTCCGGTCAATGTCCAGCCATACTTCTACCCGGTTGTTCGCGATAAAAGCCCATTTTTTTACCGTCCCCACCTTCACACCGGACAACCAGACATTATTGCCGGCCTGCAACCCCTCCACATCATCGAAATCGACCCGCACCTGCAAGGTCCGCGAGAAGATCTTTCGCTGGCTTCCCACTGTGAAGACGGCCAGGACGATCAGGAAAAGACCGAGAACGACGAAGATCCCCAGTATCACCGGCCGCTTATAGGAAAGACTGCTCATCGCAATGAATTTACTACTTGTACGATCAGGATCTCTTCGATGAAAATCACGAACATGGCGACAACCACGGCAGAATTGGCCGCTTTACCCACCCCGGCCGTTCCCTTGCTGGCCGTAAAACCGGTATAACAACCGGCGATAGCGATCGTAAAACCGTATACCACCGCTTTAAAGGTCGAAGCAGATAAATCGAGAAATGACAACTTACCGAACGCGTCCGCGATGAAGGCCTTATAGCTGGTCTGTTCATTCTGATGCACATTGAGGTAGGATCCCAATAACCCCAGGAATGCCATATAGGCAACCAGTAAGGGCACCATGAAGGTGGTAGCAATAACGCGGGTGACGACCAGGAATTTGAAGGGATGGATGGAAGACACCTCCATGGCGTCGATCTGCTCGGTCACTCTCATCGACCCCAGCTCGGCCCCGATATTGGACCCCACTTTTCCCGCTACGATCAGCGCCGTGATCAGCGGGGCAAGGGCGCGCACCAGCGCCAGCGCTACCAGCGAGGGCAGCCAGGAGGTCGCCCCGAAATCGGCAAGGGAGGGACGCGATTGCTTGGTGAAGACGATGCCGGTGACGAACCCGGTCAGGGTAATGATGGCCAGGGACTTATACCCGATGTACCAGCATTGCCTGCCTATCTCTTTCCATTCGAAAGGAGGAACCACAGCCTCCCGGAAGAATCTGACAATGAAAGCGCTGACCGCATAGACCGTCGCAAACATACGTCCGAAGGCCCGCCTCTCGCGGCTAAGTTCTTCCCCTTCGGGCTCGTCCGTTGCTCTGATCGTTCTCATCGTATATCAAATCTATTCATCCTTACCTCCTGCCTGACTGACGAGGGTCAGTTCTGGTATTGATTCCGCTCACCGGCGTTCATTCTGTCACAAAAATGATACGGCTTCTGCCAGCTCCTCAAAAAAGGCGACCCGCTCCCGCCGAAGCAGGCTCTTGGCGGTTTCCATCATCTCGCCGCCCAGCAGAACGGGGAATATTTTTGTCTTGTAGGTATGCTGCACGAAAAGCTCGCTGATCTTCTCCGAATCTGTCATGAATTGGGGTGTCACCAGCACATAGATGACATCTGCGCCGAAATGATCGGCAACCTCAAGCGCTTTCCCATATCGCTCATGGGTCGCGTCACCGATGATATCGATGGGATTGTTCTTCGACCAGTGGGCAGGCAGTACTGCGCTCAATTGGCCGATCTGGTCCGGGCTCAGGCTGTACAGCTTATCGCTGATGAGGTCGCTCATGACCGTTCCCGCCCCGCCGGCATTGGTAATGATCAGCACCTTTTGAAAATGATACGGGTATAACAAGCCATTGATGTCGGACAATATTTTGGCGCCCGCACTCCTGACCAGCCCGGCGAATAACGGGTAATTGCCGGCCAGGTTGCCCGTATGGGAAAATGCCGCTCTTCGTGCCGCTTCGGTCCGCCCGGCTTTAAAGATGCTGACCGGTGACCGGCTTTCGCGGATTGCCCTCAACAGGTTCTTCCCGTTCGCTATCCCCTCTACATAAAGATTGATGGCATTGCTGCCGGGATAGGAGTGTATCAGGTCCGCAAAGTCTACGTCGGCCATATTGCCGACAGAAATGATATTTTCAAAACCGATGCTCTTATTAGCGGCCTTATCCATCAGCTCGGCCACAATCGCACCGGACTGGGAGAATAGATTCACTTCCCCGCTTTTCACGTCCCCTGTGCCGAAGGTCAGGTTCTTATGGTTGGCATAGATACCCAGGCAATTGGGCCCGATGATATTGATGGCATATTTTTCGGCCAGCTCCTGCAAAAAATGCTCGTCCCTGCCCGCCTCCCTAAAGCCCGCCGTGATCACGATGATATTTTTCACTTTCTTCAGTACCAGCCGTTCGATAGTATCAGGCAGACTCGCAGCGGGAATGCACAGCACTGCTGTATCCACCAAAGGCAGATCATCGATGCTGGAAAAGACTTTTTTGTCGAACAATATGTCCAGGTGGGGATTAACATAGCAGCAATCTTTGTCGTTGCGGCTGTTCTCCGCCAACGCGTATCCGGCCTTCTCCGCATGCCCGCTTACCCCGACGATCACCGTTTTTTCCGGCCGGAAAATGTCGGGGATGAATTTCATTTTCTTGCCCGATGGCCTTGCCTCACGCCCGGACGCCTCCGGGTCTGGCGCCACCGCCGGGCTTGGCATCGGATCCCCGCTTACGAGTAAGACCCTCGCATCGACGACAACCAGCCCGCCCTCCGTCAGCATCACCGGGTTGAAATCTAGCTCCTTCACCTCCAGCTGCTGCAATTGCCGGATAAGGGCGATCACCGGCGCCACGTCATATTTTTTCCCCCGGAAACCTTCCGTAAAAATGCGCGAGATCCGCGTCTGACGGATGGCCCTTTCGATTTCCTGCTCGCCGGCTTCACTGTCGATATAGCAAACATCTTTGAACAGCTCCACCCAGACGCCACCTGCGCCGAATACGATCACCTTTCCAAAGACCGCATCCTGTATGACACCGAAAAACAACTCTATACCGGTGTACATCCGCGTGACGATCCATCCATCCTTATCATCTGGCTGAATGCCGTTCATCGCCAGGTTGGCGATGATGGTTTGCTTTGCCCGGCGCAATTCGTCCCTGTTGTTCAGGTGCAGCATCACCCCACCCACATCGCTCTTATGCACGACCCTTGGCGAGACGATCTTCAAGGCGACGGGGTAGGACATGGCATCGGGCTCTTCAGTCAAGCGAAAGTATCCGAATTCGGGCGTGGGTATCCCATATCCCTTCAGCCAGTCATATAGTTTATTCTCCAGCATCCGGTAAAACTATTCTTATCGCCCGCAGGATACACTGATGTAGATCAGCCGGCTATTTGATAAGGATCAGGGATTGATCGCCGTCAGTTTCCCTACTGATTGTTATCACCATCATAGACATCTAATCGATCTACTTTCGAAGTGGCATGATCGCAAATACATTTATCAAAAGGCCCATAACGGCCATTGTCATATCGGTTGTTTTAGTCATTGCCGGAATCATTGCAGTGGTCAATCTCCCCATTGACCAATATCCTGATATTATACCGCCCGTGGTGTCGGTCACCGGTCAGTATACAGGTGCAGATGCCCAGACCGTGGAGCAAACGGTGGCAATCCCGATCGAAGAACAGGTCAACGGTACGCCGGGGATGGAATACATGCAAAGTACCAACACCAACAGCGGACTGATGAATATCAGCGTAACCTTTAAGGTAGGTACCAATGTTCATATTGCAGCCCTTAATGTGCAAAACCGCGTAGGTATCGCTACTCCCCTGTTGCCGCTGGTAGTCAGTCAGCTGGGACTGACGGTCCGTGCGCGTAACCCAAGCATGCTGATGATGGTGGTGCTCTATTCGCCTAATGGCACGCACAGTATCCCTTTCGTCGATAATTATACCAATATTTTTGTGGAGGATGCATTGCTGCGTGTTCCCGGGGTCGGGGATGTCACTGTAAGAACGGATCAGTTCAGCATGCGCATCTGGATGAACCCGGAAAAAATGGCATCTTATGGTTTGACGCCATTGAACGTGATCGCTGCCCTGAACGCTCAAAATGTCCAGGTCGCCGCAGGCTCGGTGGGGGCGCCGCCGCAGGAACCTACCCAGACCTTTGAAGAGAGCATTCTCGTCAACGGTATGCTCAGCAAACCCTCCGATTATGAACAGATCGTGGTGAAGACCATTCCTTCCACGGGAGAGATCGTTCATCTTAAAGATGTGGCAAGGATAGAATTGGGCAAGTTTACCTTTTCCAGCAATTCTTTCGTGGATGGGAAACGGGGCTCTTTCCTGCTCGTGTACCAGGCGCCAGGCAGCAACGCCCTGAAAACAGCCAATGGCGTATATACAGCATTGGAGCAATTAAAAAAATCCTTCCCCGCCGACATAGATTATAAAGTACCTTTTGAATCCGTTACCATTATAAGGGTCTCCATGCAGGAAGTCGTTAAAACCTTGCTGCAGGCGTTGGGCCTGGTGGCGATAGTTGTATTCCTTTTTCTGCAAAACTGGCGCTCGACGCTGATCCCCGTCTTAGCCATTCCGATTTCTATTTTGGGCACATTTATTTTCTTTATCCCTTTGGGATTTACGATCAACACGCTCACCATGTTCGGTTTTGTGCTGGCCATCGGCATTGTGGTGGACGATGCGATCATCATTGTCGAGGCGGTTCAGCATAACATCGATGAAGGCCATATGGCGCCAAAAGAGGCTGCTTATCATGCCATGAAAGATATATCCGGACCGGTCATCGCCATCGCCCTGGTCCTTGCGGCCGTATTCGTACCCGTCAGCTTTATTCCGGGGATCGTTGGCCGCTTATACAAGCAGTTTGCCATCACTATCGCTGTCTCAGTCATGATTTCCGCTTTCATAGCCCTCTCGTTAACGCCCGCCTTGTGTATGCTGCTGCTGAGACCTGCTGCAGTAAACAAACAGCCGAAATGGTACCGCAGGCCCTTCGTCGGTTTCAATCATGGATTCCACTACCTGACGGATAAATATACCAACGGGGTGAGACACAGTATCCGGGCAGCTCCTGTCGTTGTCATTTTGCTGATAGGTATCTGTGCCGCTACGGTCCTCCTGTTCAGGGACAAGCCCTCCGGGTTTATCCCCTCGGAAGATGGAGGTCGGCTCTATGTGACCTACCAGCTGCCGGAGGCATCTTCCACGGCGGCATCGGTGGAAGTCATCTCCAAACTAATGAAGGTGGTAGGAGAGACCCCCGGGATGGGGCACTATTCCGCCTTATCGGGCCTGAATGTCCTCAATTCGGGGACCAATTCCAATAATGGCACCATCTTCTGCATGCTGAAACCCTGGTCTGAGCGGACCCGCCCCGCCGAACAAATACCCGGTATCATCAACGTGATCAACCGACGTATTGTGGCTGCCGGGATAAAGAATGCCACGATAGTCGTTATCCCGCCACCACCGATACCAGGTATAGGACAGGCTGCCGGCTTCAGCATGCAATTGGAACAGGGTAATACCAGTGATGACGTTCATGCTTTTGAGGCCGTAGTGAACCGGTTTGTAGCCGAAGCCCGCAAGACACCCGCTATTTCCACCGCATTCAGCTATTATTCCGCCCATACACCCAGCTATTACCTGACGGTAGACAGAGACAAATGCGAGAAGCTCGGCGTCAATATTTCGGATGTATTTATGACGATGCAGGCTTATATGGGCAGCTTTTTCGTCAATAATTTTACATTATATGACCGGGTCTTCCATGTAGTCGTGCAGGCGGATACGGCATTCCGGGCCCTCATATCGGACATGGACCGGTATTATGTGCGCGATGCCGCAGGTCGGATGGTCCCGTTGAGCACCTTTATCAGCTATCAGCCCGTAGAAACGGCTCCGCTCATCCAGCACTTCAATATTTTCCGGTCGGCGGAAATTGACGGATCGACGCCGCCGGGATATAGCACCGATCAGGGGATTGCAGCGCTAAAGGCGACTGCCGCCAGAGTGTTACCGGCCGGATATACCTATGAGTTCTCCGGATTGAGCTATGAAGAAATAAAGGCCGGCGCCACCACTATTTACATCTTTATATTTGCCATCACTTTCGTATTTCTTTTTCTTGCTGCCCTGTATGAGAGCTGGTCTGTACCATTCTCTGTATTGCTCGCCGTTCCGGTCAGCGCTTTTGGCGCCATACTCATGCTGACACTGGTTCCGCGGATCACTAATAATGTATACGCACAGATAGGGTTTATCACCCTGATAGGTCTGTCCGCCAAGAATGCCATCCTGATAGTGGAATTTGCGAAAGTTCGCGTCGACCACGGAGAGGAATTGATACAATCAACCTTGGAAGCAGTCAGGTTGCGTTTGCGGCCGATTGTCATGACCTCATTGGCGTTCATATTGGGTGTGATGCCGCTGGTCATGGCCTCGGGAGCAGGTGCCGTTGCACGTAACACGATCGGCTTCACCGTCCTCGGCGGCATGCTGGCATCCACCACCATTTCAATATTCATTGTCCCGGTGCTGTTCGTCTTACTCACCCGCCTCTCTTATGGAAGGAAGCAGCTCTCCTGGCTGCAGGTGAATCACGAGGCGCTGATGGCAAAAGAAAAAAGGGTCGAAGAGCAGAACCTCGACCCCGAATTGGAATATGATATGACGCATCAATCTTTCCGCTCGGGCAGCCTGAAGAATTGATCCGGCTGAGGAAGGATGACTATCCGGGTACGACGGTTGGCCACCCTGCCCTCAGGCGTATCGTTGGAAGCTACATTGATATAGAAGATCGGAGGGTACCTATATAAATGCTTCATAATCATGGCATTTTGTGGTTATTTTTCAAAGAGGGTCGTATTTTTTTACCCGGTACATGATACTGAACGGGCGCCCTTTCGCCAGTTTATTCAGCTTTTCCGTTAATTCGGCCGAGACTTCCGTCTTTGCCCGCTTGCCCATATCCGGTCCCTTTGTGGCCACTGCTGTCATCACTCCCCCCATCTTAGACGAGGCCGGCAGGTAATGCCTGATAGCAGTATTGTCTTGAATAGCTTGTAGCATAGATACCTCCCCTTATTTTATTATTAAGAATTAACCCTCATGCAATATTAATGTGTTCCCGGGATGGCAATAAGGACGATTATCAGTGGAAAGGATGATTGTGGTCACTGAATCCGGGCAATCGGGGGAAATGACCAATATCAGCAGACCCCATGACCTTCATTATAGGAACTGCCTGGCCGTTCCGCTAATATTGTCAAAAAACAATATGAAAAAGCTAACGATGGCCGCTACACTCATCGGGCTAGCCCCCCTCGCCGTTATGGCGCACCCGGGTCATGGCGAAACAGAAGGTTGGTCGATTACCCACTATTTCGTCGAGCCTGAACATGCTATCTATACATACCCGCTATTGATTTTGGCCGGATTCTGTTTTGTTCTTGTCTACCGGGCCAGAAAAGCGAGAAAAGATGCATGAGCTTTCCATTGTAATGGGAATCATTGGCATCGCCTCGGAAGAAGCCCGGAAGGCACAGTCAGCGACAATTGAAGAGGTTGAGCTGGACATCGGTAGCCTGAGTGGAGTTGAACCGTATGCGTTCGATTTTGCCTGGCAGCAGGGCGTTAAGAACACCTTGCTGCAAAACGCGGTCTTAAAGATCAACCGGCCGGAAGGAAAAGGGAGATGTCTCGAATGCGATACGGTGTTCCCGGTCGGGCAGTTGTACGATGCCTGTCCGGCCTGCGGAGGGCACTGGATTGATATCCTGCAGGGAAAGGAAATGAGAGTACGGTCCGTCGTTATATCCTGATTATTGACGTTATTAAATTTATAAAATATGTGCGCTACATGCGGATGTGATGGCCACAGCCACACCGGACACGACCACAACCACTTGAACACTGACCACAGCCACCCGAACGGTGACCACAGCCACCACAAAACAATAGTGGACGTCGGCAAAGACATCCTTTCGGAAAATAATTTATTGGCGGAGAGGAACCGCGGCTATTTTGAAGCCAAAGACATCCTCGCCATCAACCTGGTGAGTTCGCCGGGTTCGGGGAAGACATCCTTGCTCGAAAGGACATTGAAGGACATGAAAGATACGCTCCATTTCGAAGTCATCGAAGGAGACCAGCAAACCACCAACGACGCCGACCGGATACATGCCACCGGGACCAAAGTCGTGCAGATCAATACGGGTAAAGGTTGCCACCTGGACGCGCATATGATCCTGCATGCCATACAGGGTATGAAGCCCCCCGCGAATACGGTTCTTTTCATCGAGAACGTCGGTAACCTCGTTTGCCCGGCTATGTTCGACCTGGGTGAAAAGGAACGGGTAGTGATCATGAGCGTAACGGAAGGGGAAGACAAACCCCTGAAATACCCGGATATGTTCCATACCTCTACCCTCTGCATTATCAATAAGACCGACCTGTTGCCCTATGTGCCTTTCAACCTGCTGAAGGCAAAAGAAAATGCTGCGCAGGTCAACCCCCGACTGGAGATACTGGAGGTCAGCTGCACCACTGGCGAAGGGCTGGAGCGCTGGTATGACTGGTTGCAGGCGAAAGCTATCGCACTACCGTCTTTACTACAATAAAATGTCAACCTATCATATTCATATCGGCGGTTTGGTACAAGGCGTGGGCTTCCGGCCTTTCGTATGCCGGGTAGCAAAGGAAATGCACATTGCAGGCTGGGTGAACAACGGCAATGACGGCGTGCACATCGAATGCAACGCCGGGGAAGAAGAGATCGCTCAGTTCTATCATCGGCTCCTGGAAACCCCGCCGACAGGAGCTTTCATTACGCAGCAGCGTATCCATGTTACCGGCCCGAAGTCCTTCAGGTCTTTCGGGATAGCTCCGAGCGAAGAAGGCGCATCCCCCGACCTGCTGCTGGCTCCCGACAAAGCTATATGTCCCCGCTGCCGGCAGGAGATGGGTGACCCGGACAACAGGCGGTATCACTATGCATTCACCACCTGCCTTCAATGCGGCCCACGCTATTCGATCGTGAAGGCCCTGCCCTATGACAGGATAAGGACAACCATGGCCCCGCTGCTGGTATGCGGCGAATGCAAGGAGGAATACCTTGATATCAACAACCGCCGGCATCACAGCCAGACCAACTCCTGCAGGGACTGCGCCATCCACATGCGGCTTTATGCTTTACCCGCCGCTATCATTCCCTCCGCAACGGTGAGTGAACAGCAGATGCCCTCCATCATAGCCCAAGGGTTGAAAAGAGGAGACATTTACGCGGTCAAGGGCATTGGCGGTTACCTCCTGCTCTGCGACGCCACCAATGAAATCGCGGTCCGCAAGCTGCGCGATCGAAAACACCGTCCGCATAAACCCTTTGCCCTGCTATATACCGATTTGGAAATGGCCGCGGCGGATGTATGCCTGCGCACAACCGAACGCGAAGCACTGACCGGCGCGGTGGCGCCCATTGTACTCTGCAGGTCTGCAGCACAGCCAGGCAATGGGATTGCGAAAGAGGCAATCGCTCCGGGCCTGGATGAGTTGGGGGTCATGCTGCCCTATACGCCATTGCTGTTGCTGATCTCACAGGCATTCGGCAAGCCCCTGGTAGCTACCAGCGCAAACGTCAGCGGCTCTCCCATCCTGTATAAGGATGAAGAGGCGCTGGATGCTTTATCCGGCGTGGCGGATTACCTGCTCGCTTATGACAGGGAAATTGTAGTACCGCAGGATGACAGTGTATTGAAATTCAGCCGCAACGGACAACGGATCCTCCTGCGCAGAAGCCGTGGACTGGCGCCCGCCTATTTCCCCAACCCTTTCACTACAGCGGCTTCCCCCGTACTCGCCATGGGCGCCGACCTGAAAAGCGCTTTCGCCATTCAGAATGGCCACAACCTGTATGTCAGCCAGTACCTGGGCAATCAGGAAAGCCTGGATGCACAAGATAGCTTTACCCTGACACTGCATCACCTCTTGCACCTGCTGAAGGCAGAGCCCGGAGTCATCCTCGTCGATAGCCATCCCGGGTACTTTGTATCGCAGTCCGGTATGGCCATGGCGGAATCTATGGGTGCCCGGTTGCTGTCCGTACAGCATCATAAGGCGCATTTTGCTGCGGTGTTGGCAGAAAACCATTTGTGCAACGACACCCGGCCGGTCCTGGGCTTTATTTGGGATGGCACAGGATATGGTGAAGATGGCCAGGTATGGGGCGGCGAAGTTTTTATTTTTGAAAACAAGGAAATGCAGCGGATAGCACACCTGGACTATTTCCCCCAACTGCTGGGCGATAAGATGAGCAGGGAACCACGCCTCTCCGCTTTGAGCCTGCTACAGCATTTCCCCGAAGGACTTGACCGCATCCAAAAATACTTTTCGGCGCCGGAGTGGCAGCATTACCGGCATTTGTTGCAACAGGCGCCTCCCTCGCCGCTACAGCCCTCACCCTTGCCGCATCCATCTCATCACTTACTAACCAGCAGCATGGGCCGTTTCCTGGACGGCATCGCAGCGATACTGGGCGTTGCCCTGTATAATACCTACGAGGGAGAGGCAGCCATGAAGCTGGAAGCATTGGCGCGGACCGCCCCCAGGGAAGAAAATCACTCTTCCTCCGCCGCCGGCGCTTCTTATGACATGCCCCTGCACAATGGCTGCATCCTATGGCAACCATTACTGGCATCGCTGCTGGACGACCTGCGGAAGAACGTACCGGTAAATGTAATTGCCATCAAAGCATTCCGATCCCTGGCCCGGTTGGTGACAGCCCTCAGCGACCATTTCAGGATTGGTCACCTGGCCTTCAGCGGCGGCATATTCCAGAATGCCTTACTCACGGATATGATCCTGGAGGAGTCATCCCGTGACCGGCAATTGTATTTCCACCGGCAGCTCTCGCCGAACGATGAATGCATCGGCTTCGGACAGATCGCCTGGTTTAATTTGTATAACTCAAAATAAATTATATGTGTCTGGCCATACCGGGAAAGATCATTGCCATTACGCAGCAACTGGATGATACGTTCAGACAGGGAAATGTCTCTTTCGGCGGAATCATAAAAGAGGTCAACTTGTACATGGTCCCGGAAGCCATGCCCGGCGATTACGTGCTGGTGCATGTGGGCGTCGCCATCAGTAAGATCGATGAGGAGGAAGCCAGGCAGACCTTCCTGTATCTCCGGCAGATGGGAGAGGTAAATGAACTGGAGGAATAGCAAATGAAATATCTATCAGAATATCGCGATCCGCAATTGGTCCGGGAATACCTCGAAGAAATTCACCGCATCACCACGAAACCGTGGACCCTGATGGAGATATGCGGCGGTCAGACGCATAGCCTGGTGAAAAACGGCATCCTCGACATGCTGCCGCCGTTGATCACGATGGTGCATGGTCCCGGCTGTCCTGTTTGTGTCACCAGCGTCAGCGTGATCGATGAAGCGATATGGCTGGCGCAACAACCCGGGGTGATCCTTTGCTCTTTCGGCGACATGCTGCGGGTGCCGGGATCCCGGAACAGTTTGCTGGCGGCAAAAGCCGGCGGAGCGGATGTCCGGATATTGTATTCACCACTGGAAGCGGTACAACTGGCACGCCACAACCCGGACAGGCAAGTCGTCTTTTTCGCCGTAGGGTTTGAGACCACCGCCCCGGCCAATGCCCTCAGCGTGGTCCATGCTTCCCGGATGGGGGTACGGAATTTCAGCATCCTCGCTTCGCATGTCCTGGTGCCGCCGGCTATGGCGGCTATCTTGAGCGACGGAGAAAATGTCATCGATGGATTCCTTGCAGCAGGGCACGTGTGCACTATCATGGGAATGGAAGAGTATTATCCCATCGCTGAAAAATATAAGGTCCCGATCGTAGTGACCGGTTTTGAACCGGTGGACCTACTGCAGGGCATCCTGATGGCGGTCCGGCAATTGGAGAAGGGAGAATACAAAGTGGAGAACCAGTATGCACGTTGTGTGCAACGGGTAGGCAATGATGTAGCTAGGGCCACCGTACAAGAAGTGTTTGCTGTCACCGATCGGGTGTGGCGGGGGATCGGGCCCATCCCGGACAGCGGGTATGAAGTGAATGAACATTACCGCGAGTTCAATGCCCGCTTGAAATTTAAGATTGACCTCCTCCCGGCGGAAGAGAACAAGGAATGTATAAGCGGGGAGATCATGAAGGGATTGAAAAAGCCCTTCGATTGCCCCAATTTCGGAACCCGGTGCAGGCCGGAGCAGCCCCTGGGTGCGCCCATGGTGAGCAGCGAAGGCGCCTGCGCCGCATATTACCAGTATGCAAATAGTTTGTCCGATACAAAAGGATGAGGTACAAACCTCCGATGGAGAATTGATTACCGTTGGCCACGGCAGCGGCGGCCTGCTGACGCACCGCTTGCTTCAAAGTGGCGTATTCGATCTCCTGAAAAATGAGTGGCTGGACCAGCAACATGACGGGGCCACCCTCGAACTGAATGGACGGGTCGCCTTCAGCACGGATAGCTATGTGATTTCCCCTATATTCTTTCCCGGCGGCAATATCGGCGACCTGGCCGTCAACGGGACGGTCAACGACCTGGCCATGTGCGGGGCCATTCCCAGGTATTTGTCACTTAGCTTTATCCTGGAAGAAGGGCTGACCATGAACGCCTTTCGGCAGGTGCTGCTCAGCATTAAGCAGGCGGCAGATAACGCCGGCGTCTATATCGTGACGGGCGATACCAAAGTCGTGGAAAAAGGCAAAGCCGACGGGATCTTCATCAACACCTCGGGCATCGGTTGCGTCCACCCCAGGGCCGATATCCATCACCAACGGATCGAAGCCGGCGACCAGATCATCTGCAGCGGAAATATAGCCACCCATGGTATTGCCATCATGAGCGTTCGGGCAGGGATCGAGTTCGGAACCACCATTTGCAGCGACACCGCCCCACTCAACCATGTGGTGGAATCCCTGCTGGATCGCTTCGGACCGGATGTAAAATTCCTCCGCGATCCTACCCGTGGCGGCGTAGCGTCCGTATTGAACGAAGTGGCCGGTCTTACCAGCCTGGGATTCGCCATCGACCAGGGCCTGTTGCCGATCGATGAACAGGTGGACGGCGCCTGCGAATTGCTGGGGTTGGACCCCCTCTATGTAGCCAACGAGGGGCTGTTCCTGGCTATCGTAGAAAAGGAGGTGGCGGGTGAGATCGTTTCGCATCTTCGTTCCGCAGAACCGGGAAAAAATGCGGCCATCATCGGAGAGGTGACGGAAGAGTCTCGCGGTAAAGTGTGGATGAAAAGTCGCGCGGGAGGCCGGCGGGTCGTCGGTTTCCTGCCCGGTGAGCAGTTGCCCAGGATATGCTGATCTCCACCGCTACATCGCCGTTATCTCCGCCGCTATCCCGCCGCTGTCTCCACCGTTATCTCCGCCGCAATCTTCTCCACCACAGTCTCCGCCGCCAGCCTGACCGCCGCAGACAGGCCCAATCCCTGCCCGAATTTTTCTCCTTCGATGCCGTAGAAGATCATTTTTCCCGGCAAAAAGCCCAGGCTACGCGACAACGCAATACAGTCGGGGATGCCAAACCCATGCGTGGATGAAGGGGAAATATAGTCCGGCAACGGGTCGGCCATCAGATCGAGGCGGAATATGGTCCCCGCAGGCTGCCCGGAATACACGGCATCCACCAGGATGGCCATCCCTGCTCCTTCCCACGCTTTTATCATCGCTATGCCATCCCCTGAATTCTCCATGATCCGTAGCCCTTTGAGTTTGAGGCCGCTTACCCCTTTGAGGCCCCTGATCCTCTCATGATTACAGATAAAGGGACCAGCTCCGTCGTCCTGACGGTATTCGTTTCCTATGCCGATCAACAGGATATTTCCTGAATTATTCACGGTCTGCTTTATTTGTTCAAGGTCTGCTTTAATCAATCGCGCTCCACGTTCAATGTCAAAAAATGGGTCGAACAGGAAATGCACGGATCATAGTTCCGGATCGCCCGTTCACAATACTGTTTCAGCTTTTCGTCCGGCAGGTCGACATGCATTTGCACGAGTTCGGCAAGGTCTTTTTCAATCCTTGACTGGTTGACAGAGGTCGGCGCGACGATCTTCACATTCGTGATGATACCCTTGTCATCGATAGTATAGCGATGATAGCAACTTCCCCTCGGCGCCTCCGTACAGCCATACCCGGTACCAGCCCTCGGAACGACTTCGACGGCCGGGCTGTCCGGTTCCTCATACGCTTCAATGATCCGCTCCGCTTCCTCGAAGGCGAAAATGACTTCGATCATCCTGACGAGAATACTTTTGAACGGATTGCGGCACTCCCTTTCCAGGCCCGTTTCACGGGCTATTTCCCTGCACAGCGGCGAGAGCCGGTCATAGTTCAGGTTATACCGCGCCAGCGGTCCCATGAGGCAGGCCCCCCGCCCTTTGATATGAGAATGCAGCGCCGTGGAATAGGGCACCTGTTCTTCAATGAGATGCTCATCGTATTCGCTCACTCCGATATCGATGCCTTTATTGGAGACAAGCCGCCCTTCAAGAATCGCATACTCTTCCGGGTGGGATAAGGCCAGGAACTCATAATCGGCCGTGAATGCGGGGAATTCGAAGCCTGCTATCACTTTGGCCGATTCAATGGCGGCCTGTTTGCCCCATTTGATCTCCTCCAGTAACCCTCGCAATTCCCGTTTGGAAGGTACTTTATAAAACCCGCCTACCCGCAGATTGACCGGGTGCACCTCCCGTCCGCCCAACAGGACCATGATATCGTTGCCCGCCCTTTTCATGCGCAGGGCATTCCTGGTCATCTCCGGATATTTCTGCGCCACCTGCATGATATTCCCGAACCCGAGAAAATCGGGTGCATGCAGCATAAAGACGTGCAGGACATGCGATTCAATCCACTCCCCGTCATAGATCAGGCGGCGCAATGCTCTCAAGGGACCCTCCACCCTCACGCCGCATATTTCTTCCATCGCATAGCTGGCGCTGAGTTGATAGGCTATAGGACAAATTCCGCAGATCCGGGAAGTAATATCCGGCGCTTCCCGGAAATCCCGGCCCCGCAACAAGGCCTCAAAGAACCGCGGCGGTTCGAATATCTTTAATTCAACCTTCTGCACCAGGCCATCGGTAATCTTCAGGTAGAGAGATCCTTCCCCTTCCACCCGCGTCATCAGGTTGATCTTTATCGTTTTACTTTTCATGCGATGGCTCAGTTTTTTCGTGCCTTTCATTTTCCCTTTCATGGTATTCACTCTCTTGCCGGAAGGCCTCTGCATAGGCATTGAACCCCCGGAAGAGCCTCACCAGCTCGCCCTGCTTAACGCCCTGGTCCAGCAACCATTGGCTAAAGGAGGGGCCGTTGGGCGTTTCCTTCGGCCCGAAGCAACCATAACAACCCCGGTTGAAGGACGGACACAAGCCATGACAACCCGCTTGTGTCACCGGCCCGAGACAGGTTTTCCCCTGCGCTACCATCACGCACACCGTTCCTCTCCGCTTGCACTCCATGCATACGCTGTAACGGGGAATGACCGGCTGCCGCCCCTTCAGAAAGGCGCTGATGACCTCCAGCAGCTGACGTTTGTCCACCGGACAACCCCGCAACTCGAAATCCACGAAAATATGATCGGCGATGGCGGTGGATTTTGTAAGAGTAGAAATATACTCCGGGCGGGCATATACCAATGAAATGAACTCCTTTACGTCCTTGAAATTGCGCAAGGCCTGGATGCCCCCGGCCGTGGCGCAGGCCCCGATGGTCACTACGCATTTTGAGGCCTTGCGGATCTGATGGATACGCTCCTCGTCATGGGCAGTAGTAATGGATCCTTCCACCAGCGACAGGTCATATGGCCCCTTGACAACGACACTGGACGCTTCAGGAAAATTGGCGATCATGATCTGACCCGCGATGGCCAGTAACTCATCTTCGCAGTCAAGCAGGCTCAGCTGACATCCATCACAGGACGCCAGCTTCCAGACGGCCAGCTTGGGGATAGACGCTTTTGCCATATTATTTTTTTTCGTTCTCTGTTTTCTTTTTCAGCCTCAGGGTTTCCTTTGGGTCTCAGGGTCTCCTTTGGGTCTCAGGGTCTCCTTTGGGTCTTCGGGTCTCCTCTTAGATCTCCGGTTTTCTCAGGAACGGCAACAGCCGGTCATAGGGATAAACCGGACCGTCCTTGCAAATAAAATGCGGCCCGAACTGGCAATGCCCGCAGAGGCCTACTGCGCATTTCATATTCCGCTCCATGGAAAGGTATATATCCTCCTCGCTTACGCCCCTTTGCTTCAGCGCATCTGCGCTGAAATGCATCATGACCTCCGGCCCGCAGATCATAGCGATGGTATGACGGGGCTCAAAAGGGATCTGCGGGATCAGTTTGGTCACTACCCCTACGCTTCCTCGCCATGACGGCGTACTCCTGTCGACAGTAGTATAGACTTGCACGCCGGGTTGCGATTTCCATTTTTTCAGCTCTTCCCGGAACAGCATATCCCGTGGAGATCGCATTCCATACAACAAGATCAACCTGCGGAAAAAAGTACGTTCGGCCAGCATCTCCAGCATGACGGACCTTAGCGGCGCCAATCCTATCCCGCCCGCAACCAGCACCACGTCCTTGCCCCTGGCCTGCTCCATCGGCCAATGACTGCCAAAAGGCCCACGGACCCCGACCATATCTCCTTCGCGAAGGGCAGACATGGCCATGGTGACAGCGCCGACCGCGCGCGTCGTATGCGTCAGCAGCCCTCTGCCGCCAGGGTCTCCGCTGATCGAAAGGGGCACTTCCCCCATCCCGAAGACATACACCATATTGAACTGGCCCGGGATATAGTCGAACCGGCTTGCACCGGCTACCCGATCGGGCGGCGCCGGTGACGGACGCAACCCAATCGTAAAAGTGTCATATGTCTCCTTCTTATAGTGCTCTACCGTATATAACGCGGGCACCATCGGACCGGCCATGCCAGCTTCTGTTTTATGGACTATTTCTTCCATAGAGATATGTTTCATTTTGACCGGGTGCCATATACATCCAGCAACTGTAACCTGGTTTGCTCAAGCCGGCGGGTAAATACCCCGACGACGTGCTTCATCAGCACATAGCCCAACCGCGGCTCTTTTTCACATTGATCGCGCAGTGTTTTCCCGTTTAGGGCAATCGTTTCGGTCCCGGTCACCGCTCTCGCGCTGAACCTCCACTTATAAGGTGCAATGAGCCATGACCATCCCAGCATTTCACCGTCCTCTACCGTCTGGATAGGGATTGCGCCGCGATTCGGGGCGAAGATCTCGATGGCTACCTTCCCTTTGACGATCAGGTAGAACTCGTCCGCATCATCTCCTTCCTTCAACAGGAAATCCCCTTTCCCGAATTGCACGATTGTCGCCTGCCTGGCAATATCGCTGATATATTTTTCATCGATACCTTGAAAAAATTTGTGCTGGACCAGTATTTGTTCCGGATCTTGCATTTTTTTTATTTTTGCTCCGTTTGACTGCTGTTTCGAATGGCCGCCGCTTCTTCGGTTATATCGATCCCCACCGGGCACCAGGTAATACAGCGGCCGCAGCCTACACAGCCTGACGTGCCGAATTGATCGATCCAGGTGGCTAGTTTGTGCGTCATCCATTGCCGGTAGCGGGAACGGACCGAAGATCGAACCGTGCCGCCGTGGATATAAGAAAAATCAAGTGAAAAACAGGAGTCCCATTTGCTCCATCTTTCGGCGTGCTCGCCGGTGAGATCCGTCTTATCCTCTACGGTAGTGCAAAAGCAGGTCGGGCAGACCATCGTACAGTTGCCGCAGGACAAACACCGGTTGGCTACCTCATCCCAACGCGGATGCTCCAGGTTGGCATAGAGCAGTTCCTTCATATTCGTAGTGTCCAGTGTACGGCCCATTTTCGCCGCCGTTCTTTCCAAGATGGCTTCGCGGGTGGCGACCTCGTTTTCCCGGGCCGGTTCCGATGGGACTTTCCGCAACACCTCCTCTCCCTTGGTGCTACCTGCCTCTGCTATAAAATAATGGCGGCCTTCACCGAAGACTTCCGTTAATGACAAGTCGAACGCTTCCTTCACCCGGGGCCCCGTGTTCATGGATACGCAAAAACAAGTGCCACTCGGATGCGTACAATTCACGGCAATAATAAAAGCCTCCTCCCTTACCGACTGGTAAACTTTGTCGATTTGCTGCCCTTCGAGGAATATTTTATCCTGGATCAGTATTGCATTCAGTTCACAGGAACGGACGCCGATAAAGGCCGGTTTCCTTTTTTCCTCGTCTTTTATTTCGGGGATCAATTCAAACCCATTTTCCTTTTTTTGCGCCTTCCAAAGGCGATATTCAGGCGGATGCAGGAATTTTTTCCAGGATTGGGGGCCTACAGCATAAGCGAAAAGGGTGGGCTCTGCGGTTTTCTCCAGGCGGTAAATACCCTTTTCCTGCCTGTCCTGCCAGCCGATGGGCAGATCTTCCACCCCTTCGATCCGGTCATAGATGATAGCGCCATCCCGGACAGTAGGCCCGAAAAGATCGTATCCGCCGGCCTTCACCAGCGCAAACAGTTTGTCAATATCTTGCCGCCCGATGATTTGCATGGCTAATGATTTGCCTCATGATGAAGTGATTCAGCGGTACCTTTTTTCGGCTGAATCCCGGGTACGATCAGCAGCGGAATATTTGACGCAAAGATCATGGCCCGTGTCGTGCTCCTCACGAATAACTTTCCGAACAGTGAATGCATGTGTGGCAGCATCGCCAGCATTTTTACCTGGTGCCCTTCGATAAAATGGTTTAACGCCGTCGGAACGCTATTGCCTTCGATGCTTCCATAAGAAGGATCGAGTGATTCTATCATCCTGATCAATGTCAACGGGCGATGGGCACTTTCGTATGCAGCTTTCACCCTGTTCCCGGCGACCCGGACAAGGTAGATCTTCGAATGGAATCTGCTGGCGATCTCCCTCAGCGAATCCAGCAAATGCTCGTCAGCATCTGGCTCCAGATCGCTTTCGTTTGCCAGTGCAATAGAAGTTATGTTGCTGTATTGTACGCCTTCGGGGACGATCACCAGGGGAACGGCGGTCTTGGACGCCAGTGCCGTCACCGTATTGCCCAGCACTCTTCGCACGGCTTTGCCGCCCTCCTTCATGCCCAAAATGATAAGACCGGCATCTTTTTCCTTCGCTACTTTAAGTATCATATCCGCGGAGGGACCCTCACTGCAAACTGTCTCAACAGTTACCCTGCTCCCGGTATTGATGATCATTTCTTCCTGGACCAATAACTCCTGGACATGTTTTTTCATATCTTTCGGTGTCATGACCACCGGGATATCTGTCACGGGAACGGGCAGCTCAAAGTACGATGAAAACAGGATCACTTTTGTTTCGAATGCTCTGGCTAACGCAAGCCCATAGACAGCCGCATTCCTGGATGCTGCTGAAAAATCGGTGGCAATCAATATGGTTTTCATGATCAGTTGTTTTTATTTCATAATTCGTAATAATACAGCCCCGGCATGCCGGGATACCTTCCTGCCACGATGATACTACTCTTTTCCTTCCTCATTTCAGCAAGGAATTCATCGGTAGTATTGACCACTCTGTTATTTACTTTCGTAATAATGAAACCGGCCCTCATATTCGTATAGTCAGATACCGTTCCATTGCCGATGCTGATGACTTCAATACCACCCGACAGATGCCATTTCTTCTTTTCTGCGGCTGAAAGGTCTCTGATCCCTATACCCAGCGACCTCAATACGTCGAAACCGCCAGTTCCATCCCGCAAAGGCATCAATTTCACCTGGATGATTTCTTCCTGGCCAGCCCGTAGGACTGTCAATTGCAGATTTTCACCGGAATGATGCGTGGCTATGATTTCACGCAATTGCGGCACGGATTCGATGGCATGATCGTCTGCCCTGATGATGACGTCCTCGCGCTGAATCCCCCCCTGGACAGCTGCACCACCTGGCAACAGGCTATCCACCTCGACGCCGCTATAAGTCGTCAGACCGAGTTTTTTGGCTTTCTCTCCATCCATATCGGCCATGACGATACCCAGGTAACCCCGCATGGCCTTGCCATATAGCAGCAAATCGTCTATCGTCTTTTTGACGATATCGACCGGGATGGCGAAAGCATAGCCCGCATAAACACCCGTAGGCGTGGCAATGGCTGCATTGATGCCCACTAATTTTCCATTGATATCCACCAACGCGCCTCCACTGTTGCCGGGATTGACGACAGCATCGGTTTGAATATAGGATTCAACGGCGAACCTTTCTTTGAGAATGTTGATATTCCTCGCCTTGGCGCTGACAATGCCGGCCGTGACTGTCGAGGATAAATTAAAGGGATTGCCTACGGCCAGCACCATATCACCGACTTCGACGGAATCCGAATTGCCGAATTCGATAAAGGGCAGATCGTTTTCTTCGATCTTCAGCAAGGCCAGATCCGTCGCCGGATCGGTGCCCACAATTTTCGCTTTATAGCTTCGGTGGTCATGCAAAACCACCACTATGCTCTCTGACTGAGTCACCACATGATTGTTCGTCACAATGTATCCATCGTCACTGACAATGACGCCGGATGCACTGCCGGTCTGAACCTGGGGATTACTTTCGTCAGGCTGGAAATAATGACGCCAGAAATAATCTTCAAAAAAATCCCTGAGAAGATCGGGGACGTCCTTTTCTGCTTGCACGGTATAGACCGCTTTGATATGAACCACCGCCGGCGTGGCTTTCCTCGCGGCATTCCGAAAATTGAAAGCTACCGGTTGCGGCAGTGAAATTTCTGCTTCTCCGTTTTGCAAAGCAATTTTTTGCTTTTCTTCAAATGTCAAACCCTGTCCCGTGGTTTCCACGGCAACAACCTGCTTAATCTGCCCGTTACCGATATTAAAGAACAGGAAGCATCCTACAATAATTGCTATGAGCTTTTTCATACCATTTATTCCTTCAGTCGATAAAGCGGATGTTGTTACTCTTCCTTTCTGGCATTTCAGGAAGTTCATCGCCATATCCAAGTATAATGGATAGGACAACCTGTTCAGAGGCAGGTACTTCCAACCTTTTGAATATTTCCGTTTGTTCTACAAACTTTCCCAAGCCTACCGGACACGAGTCAATGCCCATGGCCTTGGCGGCCAGCATCATATTCTGGGCGCACATTCCGACATCCAGCGACGCCCATTCATTGTCACGTGGGGCTGTAATGAAAATAACAACCGGGGCCCCGTGAAAAATGGGATCCTCTGACGCCAAAGAATGTGGGCCGTGGGCAAAATGAAAGGGATGGTCAGCGCCTTTGATCGCCCCTGCTATCTCTTTTGAAAATGCAAGTATGCTCTTCTTATCAGTAAGCACATAAAATTCCCAGGGTTGCCTGTTGACGGCAGAAGGCGCCATTCTTCCCGCATCGATGACCTCTTCGATTAACTCTCGTTCTACAGGTTGATCCTTATATTTTCTGACAGCCCTTCTTTGATAAATGGCCCTTACTGTCTCCGAAGTCGACACCGCTGTGTTTGTTGTTTCGATTTCCATAAAATTTCTTTTTAGACGAACCTATTTTAAAAATGTGATACGAAAATGGGAAGAGTGGCTATCCGGAGGCCATTTTCTTCCTCGGAAGATTTGAAGAAAGATGACAACAATCCTTTTCCATAAGCTCCCATGACGACAAAATCTTTTCCCTTTTTAGCCAGGTATTCAAAAAGTGTGACTTTGGCTTCCTCATTTGGAATGATCCATTCCACATCATTGTTATAATGATATCTTAGCCATTCGGTAACCCGCAGCTCTTCCTCATCGATGAGATCTTCTTTGTCATTGAGATAGATGATCTTTACCCGATTGGATTTCAGTTCAGGGAACAAATAGGTGAATTGCTTCATCGCAAACACCGCCGATTTACTTCCGTCGTAACAAAAAATAATATCGTCGATCCCTTCAAATGTCTCCGGGGAAATGATCACGGGACACCCGGCATCATGCAATACAGTCTTGACAAAACCTGTAGGCGCATTTTCATCCAGGTCGAAAAATGAAGTGGTGGCATTGATGATCAGCAAATCCGAGCACCGGCTCTCTGCTATAAGGTCATTTACCGGAAGGCCTTTATCCAAATGTATGCTTACTTGGACCATGTGTTGTTCCGATAAGGTCCTGAACCGGTCCATATTTTCCAGCCTTACTGAAACCTTGTCTTCGTCTTCCCTGCTATCCTTGATCGCGACGGACTCTCCATATAATTCCTGACCCGACCGGGTAATGATTATCTCTTCTTCCAAATCGGGCTCTTCAAGAAAGATGCCGGTCAATCTGGAATGGGTGAATTTGGCGAGCTGAAAGGCAAAACTGACCGAACTTTCATCCATGTTCTGGCTGTCTACAGCTATCAATATCTTGTCCATATTATTTTTTTATGAAACTATTCTTTTAATCCCTGACTGGCGATATCCAAAATCAGCCCTTTGATTGACAGTGGTCACTTTTTTTTACTGCTTAGAAGCGTTAATTTCATAAAAAGAGATTATGGAAGGGTATACCTTTTGCCAGAGTTGCGGCATGCCGATCGATGAACCCAAACTGATGGGTATAGAAAAAGATGGTTCTAAGAGCACTATCTACTGCATTTATTGCTACCAGGATGGGGAATTCACCCATCCCGAAATGACAATCGAAGAAATGAAACAACATGTAAGGAGTGAACTCTATAATATCCACGCTACCGAGTTGGTCATTTCGAAGGCGGTCGCCCGCGTGCCACACCTTAGCCGGTGGCTGGGGATACCGGCCATACATCACAACCGTGAATGGCATTGACTCTGATTGCCCGCAGATATTCCAACTCCGGTTACGGCGGAATTACGATAAATGGAAGAAATTCCTGGCTATATGGAGGGGGCGAAAAACATATCGCTTTTTAATGTGATGCTCCCCACTGCGTTGCAATATATTCTTTAGCGTGTCCATCACTTCGATAATAAAATCCCCCTTATTGATCATTACGCATTCTGCCTGACCCGAGTATACGGCATCAGTGATCTCCGAACGGGTGGCAAGCCCTGTTTTATTAAGATTGTCCAGCACTTGCGTTGCCCATACCACCGGGACATGCGCCGCCTCGGCTATCCAAAGTATTTCTTCCTGTATCTCACTCAGTCTTTCGAAACCGATCTCTACGGCCAGGTCACCCCTGGCGATCATGATACCGAAAGTTTCCTGTCGCATGGCTTGCAGCAGTAAAGCGGGTAAATTTCTAACAGCCTCCGCCCTTTCTATCTTCAAAATGATAAAAGGAGGTTTCGGTCCCGTATTGGCCAACATTTCCTGAAGTAGTGCGAGCTGCCTTTCTGTTTCCACAAAGGAATAACCTATGATATCCGCATTCTTACAGATGAAAGGCAGGCACTCCCTGTCATAGTCTGTCAGGGTCATTGGGGCGATGGATGAATCCGGCAGATTAATACCTTTCCCGGGCTTCAGGAAATGTTTTTTCGTGAATATTCGCATAATGCGAAGTTGGGCCAGGTCTTTACCTGGCCGTTCAACAACGGCTTCGATGATGCCATCGTCGAATAAGATACGGTGGCCTTCTTTAAGCTGGCTGATGATGTCCGGCACGGCGACACCCACCACGACGTCTTTTTTGCTATATTCAGCCTTCTCTTCAGCCAGCAGGATCAGGTCTCCCTCGCTGATTTTCACCTTACCCTTCTTTTTTCCTTTCCCCATCAATACTGTACGTATTTTCGGGCCGGCAAGATCCATATAGACTTTACAGGACCGACCGGTCTCTGCCGAAGCTTTTCTTATGATCCGCACCATGGCTTCCCAACTGTCTTCATCATCATGCGCACAATTTATCCTGGCTATATTCATGCCATGAAGCAGTAGGTCCTTAACGAGGGGATAGTCTTCCGTGAAGTCTTTATCGAATGTGATCATGATCCGGGGTATGCCTGCATCTGTCCTTGCCCCAAACAGTTGCTCAGATCTTTGCGCAATCGATTGCCGGCTGAACATATAAGTACAGGTGCTGGTTTGCGCTGCCGGGTAGTCCTTCCCCAGCCGTTGCAGGATGGCTTGAACCTGGCTCAGAATATGGCTTTCGGAGCTTGCAAGGGATGACAGCCCGTTGATGTGCAACTGGTCCTGCAGGTCACGAATGTCTTCGCTCCTCAGGCAAAGGTATTGGATGAGGTTCAGCGCCGCCGCCTGCTGGGATGGGTGCAGTGATTCTATCCGGGACTTTTGCTCACTGGCTATCGCCAGCAGTTGCTGTTCCACCCGCTCGAGTTTATCCCGCAAATATGATAGTACTTCCATGTTGCTTCATTATTGGGGTGCATTGACGTCCTTGAGATGAAACTTATGCTTCAGCGATTCGGCTTTGTCTCCTTCTGGAATGATAAAATCCCATATGTCCACCGCTGAGCTGTTCTTTATGGCGTCGACGGTAATATTTACGTCAAATTTGGAATCTTCCCATTTCACGTCCTTGACACGCCGGACTGCTACCAGCACTTTTTTCTCACCGATCCAATCATGCGTAGTGACAACGAGGTAAGAGATCTGCCAGGTCTGATCGTCCAGGATGAAGTCATTTACATGACCGATATCGCCGTCGATGGCATGGATGTGGTACCCGGTGACCTGCCGGCAACTTCTCAAATGTAAGTTCTCATTTGATTTTTCAATGGCTTCCTGCTCTCTTATCGTGGCGGGGTCGATGATCGTGGCGGGGTCGATCCGTGGCGTGGATGGGATAATCCCCCAGACAGGGCCCGGATAAAACCCGGTTCCCCAATAAGGCTCCCAGGGATAATAGTTGGCCAGTTCCTGCTCCTGCTGCCGGGAAACCGGCTTTTCCGTATCGATGTCCGGGCTGTTACGCACTTGTTCTTTGGTAAGGCTGACAGGGAATATTCCGGATTCCCACGAGTGCTGTAGCAGGACATGCGGCGAGATCAGCACTTTACGACCGGACAGCCAGTTTCCCGTTTTCACGACGAGGTACCGGATGGTCCAGGTTTGATCATCGAAGTAGAAGTCTTCGACCCGTCCGATCTCCCCATCAGTGGCGTCCAAATTGGAACCGATTAAGTTCTTTACATTTCGTTGCATAAACTATCTTTTTATTGTTTTTGCGGTCTTTGGTCATTCATTGGAAGAGTTCGCTTTGGATGCAGCGTCTTTTTTCGCTTTGTCCTGGCCAATTCCCATGGTCAGGGCGGTCAATCCGGCCATGCTGCCCAGTCCCATGGTTTCCACGGCGGAACTGGGAACGATCACGATAGTCGAGTTCTGCTTCAATCCTTCATACAGCATGTTCATCGCCCTCAAATGCAGTGCCACCGGGTTATTGGCGTAGGTCAATGCAGCTTCTCCGAACTTCTCTGCCACCTGCCGTTCCGAATCCCCGAGGATCACGCGGGCCTGACGTTCCCTTTCCGCCTGGGCCTGCATGGACATGGCATTTTCCAGGGCCGGAGGGATGAGCACGTCCTTGACCTCGACTGAATTGACGGAGATGCCCCAGGGTTCGGTACGTTCGTCAATTATTTTCTGTAGCAAAGCGCTGATCTTGTCTCTTCCCTCCAGCATATCGGACAACATGGTCTTTCCGATGACGTCCCGCAAAGCAGTCTGGGCAGCCCAACTGATGGCGCTGTTATAGTCTGCCACTTCCAGCGCGGCCTTTTTCGCATCCAGGACTTTCCAGAATAATACGGCGTCCACGTCGACCGGCACAGTGTCCTTGGTAAGGGTTTTTTCCGCCTTGAAAGAACTGGTGATGACACGGACATCGATCCAATAAGGTATCGTATCCAGGATGGGAACAATGAAGAACAGCCCGGGGCCCCTAAGTGATCGAAATCGACCCAGGCGTAATACCACAGCTTTATCCCATGGATCGGCAATCTTGATGGCGGAAGATATAAGCAGCGCAATGATAAACGCGCTCGCACCGACGATAATGGCCGCCGTCATATTGAGTGGATCATAGACAGCATGAGCAGCGGCCAGGCCAATGCCAAAAATGACGATGAACATGAAGCCGCCAAATACATTTTTGCTTTTCATGGTAAACATCTTTGATTATTAGTTAAAGGTAATCACTTTGGAGATCCGGGATGATGACAAGGATCATAGTTTTGAAGTTCCGGGTATGCAAATATCCAATGGGAATCAGTAGGTCCGGTGATCGGGATCAGATTTATCTGATCGATCGGCAATGTAAATTTATAAGTATATTATTTAGTTTCCTTCTATTTACCTGAAGGAAAAATCCTTGCTGCTTATGACAAGGATGGCAAGCTGTTGCGTACAGTTGAAAAGTTTAAGAACATTTCGATTCCGGGAGCCGTTAAGGAGTCTGTGGGAAAAAGGTTTCCGCAGTGGGGTATCAGCAAGGACGTTTACCTGGTAAATTATTCAGATCCAACAGGATCAAAGAAAGTTTACAAGCTTTTACTGAAAAACGGCGATAAACGACTAAGAGTAAAGGTGGATGAAAAGGGAAACTTTCTTTCATAAGGACTGAGGAAAATCATCAGGCCAGCTAACCTGGGTCAATGGCGTTGGCCTGATTTCCGGATAGGTCAATGAGCCGCAATTGCGGCTTACCTCTATTTTTTACCGTCATTTTTTCTCATGAATTCAAGGACGTCACGGGCCTGTTCATCCGTAAGATCCTGGTTTGGCATCCGTATCAGGCAAAGCGCCATGTCAGCCTGGGCCGCCAGGTCTTTATCCAACATTACCTTGGTGTTCGTAATCCAGTTCATTATCCATTCCGGGGTTCTCCTGTCGGTAACACCCGCCCAACCCGGGCCGACTAACAATTCGTTGGTCAGTTTGTGGCAGGCGAAACACTTGGTTTGATAGATTGCATGACCCCTGGCGGCCATCCGCTCATCGATGGGGTGTGTCAGCTGGATATTCTGAAATCTACCTATTCCCTTGGAATTGATTCCGGCCATCACCAGAATGGTGTCATTAGTCTTCCTGGTAGCGGTGCTGTCGCCGGCACCCATGTTCTGCTTGGTTTGTTGGTTCGATCCGCATTGGAAGCCGAGAATGGCAACGCCTGCCGTAAGGAAATATGCTAATAAACGTTTCATATTTTGGCTTTTAATTTGTGTCGGAAATTCCACTATGGGTTTGGTGATCTGCGGAGATCTGCCGCCGGCTCAGTTTGCCCCTACTTTTTTTTCGGGTTTTTCGCCAGTGTCCGGATAAATGTGATCAGTTCCCATCTTTGCTGGTCGGTGAAGATTTTCTTATACCCCGGCATTGGCTGCCGGCCTTCCGAAAGTTTCCAGAAAAGGGAACCGTCGGTTTCCGCTTGCACCGCCGCTGAAGTGTGGTCGGCAGGCTTGGGATTGAGCCCCCCCGCTGCGACTCCATCTCCCTTGCCCTTGTCTCCATGGCAGGGGCTGCAATTGGCTGCATACAGGCTTTTGGCTTCTGCTAATATAGCGGTATTGCCTGCAAACGGGTTCTTAACATCGTTTGCTTCTTTCGGGGCCACCCAGTTCGTGGGTTGTGCGATGGACTGACCGAGGATCAAAAGGAAAGCCAAAAAGGCGTATTGTTTTTTCATACGTATACCCGATTTACTAATGTAATGTATCAAATTATATGCATTCAGGTTCATCGGGCATGAGCAATGTCAGACTGAGAGATGAGATACATCATAGTTGGTTCTGCGTCTATGCCCAATCACCATCGTAAACGCTTGTGTCACAAAGATACTGTGACAAATTTACAAAAAAGAAGGAATTAACTTGAATATTTACACTGTAAACCCAGGTTGGTGACATCTTTCACACTAACACATGACGCTCCTCATTTGATTTCTTAGCCAGATACGCTTGTTTTGTGAAAAGTTCAGCAATGTCACATTATTCCACCAAATCCGCCGAAATAGATGAAGAGCAGGCAACCGGGGCCATTAAACAATGGGCCTATCCGCTGTCGGACCGGGACAGCCTCGATCCCTTATTTAAGCGCATCGGCGAAGCCAGGATAGTCATGCTCGGTGAAGCATCTCATGGCACACATGAATACTATAACTGGAGAAGCTATATTTCCAGGCGACTGATCGAAGAAAAAGGGTTCAATTTTATCGCGGTGGAAGGAGATTGGCCCGATTGCTACCAGTTGAACCGCTATATAAAAAATTACCAGGAAGGAGGCAAGGGTGCTTTCAATGTACTGCATTCTTTTAACCGTTGGCCAACTTGGATGTGGGCCAATTGGGAAATTGTCGCATTGGCGGACTGGCTGCAACAATACAACCGCCAGCTGGCAGTGAACAAGAAAGTCGGCTTTTATGGATTGGACGTCTACAGCTTGTGGGAGAGCCTGGAAAGTATCATGGCATACCTGCGAAAAACGGATCCGCAGGCACTGAAAGCGGCGGAAGCAGCTTTTGCCTGTTTTGAGCCCTATCGGTATGAAGATGGCCAATCCTATGCCCGGGCAAGCCAATTCGTTCCTGCAGTATGTGAATATGAAGTGGTGCATTTGCTAAAGGAGATCCGGGCCAGGCTCCCTTCTTACAACACGGATCATGAGAATGTCTTCAATGCAGAACAAAATGCGCTCGTCGCGGTGGATGCGGAAAAATATTACCGGGCAATGGTCCATGGCGGCGCCCATTCCTGGAATGTACGCGATGATCATATGGCTCAGACGCTGGACCGCCTCCTGCAATATCATGGTGAAAAGTCGAAAGCCATCATCTGGGCGCATAATACCCATGTCGGGGATGCCCGGGCTACCGATATGAGCGAGGATGGAATGTATAATATCGGCGAGCTGGCCAGGCTGAAATACCATGACCAGGATGTGGTCCTGGTGGGATTCGGCTCCTATAAGGGTTCGGTGATTGCCGGCCGTAGCTGGGGGGCATCCATGCAAAAAATGGAAGTTCCTCCTGCTGCTAAAGGATCATGGGAATACTTATTACATGCTGCCGGCAATAAAAATAAATTACTGATAATGGACGATTTTCATCATGATGTATTTCTGGAAAACCCTATAGATCACCGCGCCATCGGAGTAGTTTACCAGCCGCAGTATGAAAAATATGGGAACTATGTTCCCAGCATTCTTCCATTACGGTACGATGCATTTATTTATTGTGATGAGACGACAGCCTTACATCCGTTGCATATCCAACCCGATGGCCACCAAGTGCCGGAAACCTTTCCGTTTGGCGTTTAATAAATCTTATCTTTCTTATCAGGAAATCTTCAACACAGCCCTGAAACGGACGCTGGAGTCCATCATCCGGGCAAATGCCTGTGAGGCTTGTTCCAGTGGGAATGATTCGATCATAGGAGCTATCTTGGAAAGAAGACTGAATTCCAGCGCATCTGAGATCTCGCCCCCGGTAAATCCTGTGATAGACCGGCCATGAGCAAGAAACAGGTTGGCGGAAATGTGCAATGGTTCATTGACTCCCGTCACAATGACTAATTTCCCGTTCTGTCCCAGTGCGGCTGCCAGGGCAGATATCTGCCGGCTATCAGGAGCGAAACAAAGGATAGCTTTTGCGCCGCCCAGGTCGTTCAACTCTTTTACGACATCTCCGGATGCAGTATCCATATAAAAATGTGCGCCCAGGCTGTAGGCTAATTCCTTCTTTTTCACGCCCCTGGAAAGCACCGCTGTTTTAAAACCCATTTTTACGGCGTATTGCAGTGCCAGATGCCCCAGTCCGCCGAGACCGTGAATGGCAACCAGGTCCCCGGCCTGTGCGCCACAGTTTTTGAGCGCACCGAATGCAGTCCTGCCCGCACAAACCAGGGGTGCCCCCTTCATGGCATTAAGTTCAAACGGGATACTCACCAGCACCTCCTCCCGGGCCGTCATGTATTCTGCATATCCACCGTCCCTTGTAATACCCGTAATTTCCGCCTTTTCGCAGCCCCAGAAATTACCTTTACGGCATTCTTTGCATTGAAAGCAATGGCCGCCATGCCACCCGACACCGACACGGTCACCCGTCTTCCAGGTGGTGACCCTATCCCCAATTTCCGCAATAATGCCGATCACTTCATGTCCGGGTATCCGGGGATAGCTAAGGTTAGGGAAGGTTCCTTCTTTAATGACAGCATCCCCATGGCATATCCCGCAGGCTTCGACTTTGATCAATACTTCATTAGCCCGGGGAACCGGCCTTTCCATCTCGACGAGTTCAAATTCTCCCCTGCATTGGCTGATTTGTATGGCTTTCATGATTTTCAATTATATCCGTTCAATCGTAGGAATTTCGGCTGGCGAAGGCTCCGCCGGCTCTTTTTCAGGAATGAATTCAGGTTCTTCAGGCATCGGACCTTCCGGATTGGCTGCGGGTTTTATTTCCGGATCCTTACTGGGTTGGGGGACTTCGGATGGATCCGCAGGTTTCTTTATTTTACTCATAGTGTTTGATCAATTTGTTTCAAAAGTATAGACAAATAATGTTGATTAAAATGATTGCCGACATGATATGCCGGCAATCGCGTGATATCAATCAGGAATATCGGTGAGGGCCATCATTTTTTTCAATGAATGTCCGGCGCCGCCGGCGGCGTAGGTTCCATCGCTGTGCAGCTGGCCAGGAATGCCGGCGCCAGGGTCATCGGTCTGGCGAGTGAGGCCAACCACAAATGGCTGGTTGCTCACGGAATTATTCCTGTTACTTATGGCGAAGGCGTGGCTGATCGGATCCGGACCGCGTCCGGGGGAAGGGTTGATGCATTTATCGATACATATGGCGACGGTTATGTCGATCTGGCGCTGAAACTGAATGTAACCCCCGGCCGGATTGATACGATCATTGATTTTGCGGCGGCCGCGAAGTTTGGGGTCAGGACGGACGGAAATAGCCAGGGCGCAAAGGCTAAAGTGCTTTCGGAACTCGCTAAAATGATTGCCGACGGCCAGCTTGAAATACCGGTTGCACGAGTTTATAAAATGGCCGATGTCCGGGACGCATAATTTTAGACATGAAGATAATACAACTGTCCTGTCATAATGATAACCTTGGTCAAGAGGGATAATGATGCTGGTCACGAGGATATCTCCGCCTTTTGCCTTACTGATGGCTATCACCAGGAGAGTTGACCCATATCATCATCTATTTTCATTCTATGCCATAGATTTAGCAAAATATATCTTTCATGTTTACTAACAGGATAGAAGCCGGTTTGTTACTCGCAGTAAGACTAAAAAAGTTCCGGGATCAACCGGGTGTCGTACTCGCCGTTCCGAGGGGAGGGGTTCCTGTTGCCTATGGAGTGGCTAAGGAGTTGGGAATGCCATTGGATATCATTCTAACCAAAAAGATCGGCCATCCTATCAACAGGGAATACGCCATTGGTGCAGTGAGCTTACATGATTCCTTTGTCGTTCCTGAGCGTGGTATCTCTCAATTTTATATTGAAAATGAGATCAGGACCATACGGAATAGGTTGAAAGAGATGTACAGGAAATTCATGGGAGGCAAAGAACCGGAATCCCTGAAAGGTAAAACAGTAATTATAGTTGACGATGGCATAGCTACAGGAAATACCTTGCTTGGTACGGTAAACATGTTGCGAAAACAAAAGCCTTCGAAAATAATCATAGCTGTTCCGGTGGCTTCCAAAAGCGCAGTCCAAAGGCTATCGAAATCGGTCGATGAAGTGATAGCCATAATTATACCGGAAAAATTTCACGGCGTGAGTGAATTTTATGAAGACTTTGAACAGGTAACCGATGATGAAGTACAATTTATCCTGAATAAATGGAAAAGCGATATAAGGCAGGCGGTATGATAACGAAAAAATCTTTCCCATTCAGCAATTCATGAAAAATAAAGCATTCAATGCCGGTAATATTTCCATAGAACTGTCGCACGTGGACAAGATCTTCTGGCCTGAGGAGCATATTATTGGAGGTATTGACCGGAAGTAGCTATTTTCAGCTGCGCGATTCGCTGGATGATCCTGCGATGGATCGTATTCCGTTTGTAGCCATTGCTTTCGGCCTTGGTCAAAACCGAAACAGATGATGGATAGTCCTACTGTTTCCTTTTTATTACCCAATATAAACCCTTGACATTTGCCTCCCATTGACTTAACAACAAGACAATGGCTATTTCTTCCACCAGATCCAATATAGTTACCGATGTCATTATGTAAAATATGATATATACCGGCCTGGGAAGGAAGAAAAGCAGTAACAGGAAAATTCCCTGTAGGATGGCTGCGGCTTTGGCAAACCAGGTATGGAAACCGGTCATTTTACCATACCGGACCAGGGCTATGCAAAGCTGTACCATATAAAGGACAACCATTATCAAGAGCAGAGGAAGCTCCTGCCTGATAAAATCCATTTTAAATACAATTATCCCTGCAATTGCAGCGCCAACGGTAAGATCATCGCCGATGGAATCAAGTATTGCTCCACGCTTGCTGGTCACTCCATACCTGCGGGCCAGGTACCCATCCACAGCATCCGTCAGAAAACTCACCGCGAGGAACCATTTGAAGAGGTCCATCTGCTGACTAAAGGCCAGGAAGAATACCAGCGGGGCTATTAGGATGCGCCAGAGTGTGATGCCATTGACGATAAAATAAATTGGGGATTTCATTGTTTATTATCATCGAATTTCTCTAAAGAAAATTTCGTTTGGCGCCCGTGAGCCAATAGGGATGTCTTTTGCCCCTATCACCCCGCAAAGATCAATTGTTTGGCTGATGTCGGTCAGTGTTTTTTACCTTCCGCTTCTTTACTTTCGTCTTGGTTTTCAGAGGATATTGGAAATTAAAAAACAGGGCGAAATTTCTATTTTGCCCTCTTTTGTTTGACCATTCTGAAGTTAGTAATACCTTATCACCGCAATATGGCCATAGTCCTTTAACGCTTCATTATCGACAAATTCAACATCCCCTCCTGCTGCCAATACTTTCTCCATGATCTCATCCACGGCGTCCTTTATGTAAAACGGATTATTCAGACTGAGGTCTTCCTTATCAATGCTATCGGGCTCTGATCCCTGGTGGGCAGGATACATAAAATCCTTTTCGACCAGCAGCAGACGGCAGTTCTTATGCGTAGCTGCCTTCCAAACCTCTTTGATCCCGTATTCCAGCTTTTTCTCGCTCATTGCCTGTTCAAGCTGCAACAGGGAAGCCCGCTCTTTAATCTCCCTCCAGTCATTTAAATAGGGTTTCATTACTTCACGGATCTCAGTTTCGGAAGCATGCAGGTAATTCCCATGTATGAATTCGACCAGGCTTTTGCCATTCCTGGTTATTTTTTTAAAATACCCCAACACTTTTTCCGGTCCCATTACAATTACAGGCAGCGGATATGCTTTCAAAATTAGGGTGAGTCCCTGATCCAAATGGTGCAGGAAATTATCCAGCACGGTTTCCTTGTGCTCTTCCGGGTCCGAGAAATTGCCGGCTTTCTCCGGCATGTCTCTTTCGTAGGCATGGACATTCTGCGGCACGTTGGACTTGATCAGGGTGAATGTTGAGCAATCGCCCAGATAAATTTTGGACGACTCGCCGCTCAGCTGGAGCACGAGATATTGAATGAGCTCCTTTTTACAATATACCAGGTCCCGGATCTCAAATGATTCGCCGATAATGATTTTTTCGTTCACGGGAATATCCAGGTAATATACCTTCTCTGTGATAGGCGAAACAAATATAGCCAACCCTTTTTTGCGGGTATTAAAATCGAGATGCTGGATCAGGTTTTTGAGCCTGATGATCACCGGCGTAGCCTGCTCATTAGGGTAATTGGCCAACAACTGCGATTCGACTTTTCCCACCGCTATTTTCAACTGATACTGCAATTCACTCTTTAATGACATGATCGGTTCAAATGGCAGGATAATAGAAACCTCCGGCTGATATCTTACCGCACCTATTACTTCTTGTTCTTCTTTGGAAAGATGGGTCTTCATATTGAAAAATTTGAATTGAAGGTATTTGAAAAGTCAACCCTTATCAATGATTTATGTCATCGGCAGGTATGATTGAGGTGGGCATATTCCATGGCTACATGATCCATCAAAATTTTTGGAGATCTTAAACAGTCACTTGTCGTCTCGCTTCCCCAATCCATCTTAATAAATCTACTATTGGATCAAAAAGATTGCCGCTCTTATTTTTTCCTTTTTCAAAATATTCCATTCGGTTTATTTTGACGCAAACCAACAGCTCTTTATCGATTTCGTATTCCGACATCACTCGCCCAAAGCCATCCACATTGACATAGTAATTGCATTCTTTGTTGTAAAAATGCAGTGCAATAGGGAAAACCTTTTCCATGCCGCTTAGATCGGGGTATGGTCTTGGAATGGAAAAAAAAAGCTCCCTGGCTTCATTGGCGCTGATGATTTGTATAATGGAAGTAGGAAATTTTACAATGGATTCGCTGAAATCTAAAAAGAGGGCAGTCTTCAAATGACTTATTTTTGAGACTATTTTGTCAAAATATATATCTGAAAACATGAAGTCGGTTTTGATGATGGTATTATTTTTTGTATTTATTCATCCTCAGAGGGTAAAAAGGGCATTAATGCGTAGGGATTTCCGAATTTCAGCTCTTGAAATTAGCTTTTAAATTACCGCCATTTAATGATGCCTATCTTAAAAACCATGATTTGCGTCATGCATAGGAGGATGCCAGATCCTTGTTTATGGCTGTTTGGAGCGGTAACTTTACAAAAAAGGAGGCTGTATGAAAACACCGGAATCTCCTCGGACGAATGCCTTGTATGGAATGTTTCTTCAGGATGTGGGCAGAATAAAGGTGAAACACCCCCGGTGCTTTAGGAAGAAATACCATCGTTTTGATTTGTCCCCGGATATAGAGCACGGATATTATCTCAGGATCGAACCGGATGATTTCCCTAAAAGTGTAAGAAAGGAAATTATTCAAACCTTTAATCATCGGCTGAACGCCGAACAAGAACACCCGTTTAACTAATCCGGGCATTGACCACACCCGGGGGTTTGCCGGGGATCTTACTCATTATCTCATTCATAATGCAATGCTTCGATAGGGTCCAGCCGGGAGGCTTTTTGCGCCGGATAATAACCAAAGAATACGCCGGTAATCGCACAGACAAGAAAAGACAGCACCACCGATGACTCGGTGATCAGGGTCGGCCAGTGCAATAGCAGGGTGACCAGCGTGGTGGCGGTAATGCCGAGCGCCACACCTATCAGGCCGCCCGTGATGCTGATTAGGGTGGCTTCCGTCAGGAATTGCAGGAGGATATCGATCCCCCTGGCCCCGATGGACATGCGCAACCCTATTTCGCGGGTACGCTCCGTTACCGATACATACATGATATTCATAATGCCTATACCCCCAACTACCAATGATATGCCGGCAATGACGGCCAGCAAAACGGTCAACAGCTGGCTGGTGGAACTGAAGGTGTTGATCAACTCTTGCATGGTCCTTACCGCGAAATCGTCCTCATCAGTGGGCTTCAGCCGGTGGGATATCCGCATGATTTTCGAGATCTCGTCTGAGGCAGCCTGGGTGGAGGATTCATCCTTTGACGAACAGTAGATATTCTGAAAGTAAATGGTGGAAAGCAGCCTTTTTTGCACGGTAGTATAAGGCGCCAGGATGACGTCGTCCTGGTCCTGGCCGAATGCGTTTTCGCCTTTGGCTGTCAACGTCCCGATCACCAGGAAGGGGATCTTGTCAAAACGGATGTATTTGCCGATAGGATTTTCCCCATTGGGAAACAGGTAGCCGATCACCGTCTGACCAAGGATGCATACCTTGGTTTCCGCAATGATATCTTTATTGGTGAACTCGACCCCGTCCTGCAGCGCCCATTGACGAATGATATCCAGGTAGTCCGTATTGACGCCCTGGATCGTGGTAGACCAGTTATTATTCCCGTAGATGGCCTGGGCCTTGGCCGTGGCGGAGGGAGTGACTGCGCTGAGGTATGTGGCCTGCTTTTGCAGCGCCTTTACATCATCCAGGGTGAGGGTTTGGACCGTAGATACGTCCAGGCGGGCGCCGGCAGAAACATTGCTGCTCGGCCGGATAATGATCATGTTGGATCCCATCCCTGACAGCTGCTGCTGGATGCTTTGCTTCGACCCCTGGCCGATGGCGACCATAGCGATGACCGAGGCTACGCCAATGATGATGCCCAGCATGGTCAGAAAGGCTCTCAGCTTGTTTCTCTCCAGGGCTACCAGCGCAATTCTGATAAGATTGATCGGTTTCATTTGACAGTGGTGTTATAGTCATCCGAGGCAGGCAGGGCCGCCAATACTTCCCTGGCTGAGCGGTGAGTTTCAATGAGAGAATCCTTTAGTATCCTTCCGTCCCGCAGGGTGATCGTCCGGCTGCTGAACGAGGCGATATCGGGCTCATGGGTGACAAACACGATCGTTTTGCCCTGCTTTTGATTCAGGTCCTGCAGGAGGGCCATAATACTATAGGAGGTCCTGGAATCCAGGTTGCCCGTCGCCTCGTCGGCCAGGATCATCACGGGCTGATTCACGATCGCCCTGGCGATGGCCACCCGCTGCTGCTGGCCACCTGACAATTCGTTGGGCTTATGGTACATCCGGTCTGTCAGCTCTACGGATTCCAGGGCATGCATGGCCCTTTCCCTACGTTCCTTTGCGTTGACGGAGGGGTTATACAAAAGAGGAAGCTCCACATTCTCCACCGCCGAAGTCCGGGCCAGCAGATTGTAAGACTGGAAGACAAACCCTATTTTATTATTTCTTAAACGCGCCAGCTCATTGCGCGAGAGCGTGCTGATATCCACCCCATCCAGCAGATAGGTTCCCGAGGTTGGCTTATCCAGGCAGCCCAGCGTATTCAATAAGGTTGTCTTCCCCGACCCGCTGCTCCCCATGATCGTCATGAATTCGCCCGCCATGACATCAAAGGAGATGCCTTTCAGGGCCCGGACAATTTCCGTTCCCATGATGAAATCCCTTTTGATATCCTTCAATTCCAGTATCTTATTGCTCATGTTCTTTTTTTTGACGGCCGTTGACGCACCTGTTTCCCCCGCCTCCGTTCCCGTTCCCGCCTCCGTTCCCGTTCCCGCCTCCGTTCCCGTTCCCACCCCCGCTATCGCTTCCACGTTACCTTCCGCTTGCCCCCGCTGCGGGCTTCGGCGGCGGAGAAGAAGGCCGCCTGGTCGGCATGAAAGGACTGACGGGCGCCGTGCCTGCTCCCGGTACTGTGGCTGGATTCTGCCCGATGCCGTTGACGACGGCGTCATTAACTGTTAATCCATCTAAAATTTCTACATGTGTATCGTCATTCAAGCCCGTCAGGATCCTTCTTTCTATCAGCGTGTCGCCCGATAGCAACCACACTGTCGCCGGCACGCCATTGGGCGTCAGATCTATTTCGCGGGTAGAGGTATCTCCAATCGCCACCGGGAAGTTCTGACCGGGCATGATCACTTGCTCCCTCGCAGTATCGGGTGGCAGCGGCCGGATGATGAATTGCTTTTTGAGAGCGGCATCCGGCTTGAATTTCAGGGCTTTTGACGATATCAGAAGGGAATTGTTATCTTCCTTCGTATAAATGAAAATATTGGCCGTCATGCCCGGCTTGAGTTTAAGGTCCTCGTTGGGTGCGGTGATAATGGTCGTATAGGTGACGACATTCGCGGAGACGACGGGCTCAAGCCGGACCTGGTTGACCATTCCCGTAAAGGTGATATTGGGATAAGCGTCTACGGTAAAGATCACCCGCTGCCCCACTTTTACATCCCCGACATCCGCTTCATCCACCGCCGCCTGTACCTGCATCTTGGTGATGTCTTTGGCGATAATGAAAAGGGTAGGGGTATTGAAACTGGCTGCGACCGTTTGCCCGACGCTGATGTTCCTCGTCATGACCACCCCGTCCACCGGGGAGTAAATGCTCGCATAGTCGAGATCTTTGTTCGCCGCATCCAGCTGGGCCTGCACGCTTTCCACCGTCGATTTGGCCGTCAGATAGGTGTCATCGGCGGTCTCATCATCCGCCTTGCTGATGGCTCCCGAGTCGTACAGCACGCTCTGGCGGTCGTAATTGCTTTTCTCGTAGACCAGGGTGGCCTTGGCGACGCCGAGGTTGGCCTTGTATTGATTCACCGCAGCTACGAACAGCGACTTGTCCATCTCGGCTATCAGCTGCCCTTTCCTGACTACATCATTGAAGTCGGTATAGATCTTTTGGATGGTGCCGGAGACCTGGCATCCTACCGAGACGGTATCCACAGGTTCGATCGTCCCAGTAGCCGTTACGCTCTTCGAAATATAGCCATACCGGGGCCTTTCCGTCGCAAGGGTGACCGGTTTTTCTTTTTTTCTGAAGCCGAAATACCAGCCGGCGCCGCCTGCCAGCAGCACCGCGATAATAAGGATCCAGATTTTGTATTTTTTCATGATCGGCTATTTATAATTTTACGGCTATTCCCATATAGAACTCATAGATCTTGATACTCAGTGCGGCATTGTATTTTGCCTGGATATAGGACTGAAATGCCTGTATATACAGCGTTTTTTGCTCCAGGTAATCGACCATGTTGGCGGCTCCTGCTTTTAACTGAACACCGGCCACCCGGAAAGTCTCCTGGTTGGCATTCAGCTCGTCCACGGCTGCAGCGTATTGCTCCTGGGCATTCTGGACATTGATATAGGCCTGCTCTATGGATTGCGCCAGCGTGGTCTGCACATTCAGCAGGGTCAGCCGGGACTGCGCGATCTCGATCTTGGCATTTTCCACATTGGTCTTGTTGATCCTGTTCATAAAGATGGGTATGGATAACGTAAGCCCTATTCTTTGGAAAAAGTTGTTGTCCACCTGGCTGAAGTATTCGAAGGACCCGGTGTTGTAATATCCGCTGCCAAGCGAGCCGGTAGCCGTCAGCGTAGGAAGATAACCCGCCCGGGCCTTGGCCAGATCGTACCGGGAAATGTCTATTCCCAGTAAACCGTTCCTGATCTCAGGCCTGTTCTGCAAGGCAATGCTCTCCACCTGCGTCAGGGAAGGGACCGCCGCAGTGGCGATCACCGAGTCGGGTTCCGCGACATCCAGGGTATCCGGAATGGGCAATTGCAGCAATTGCTTCAGCGTCAATTTGTTTTGCCTTACCGCATTCTCAGCGGTTACCAGGGTATATTTGTCATTGGCCAGCTGGGCCACCAGCTCCATATAGGCATTTTTGGCAATGCTGCCGGCCTGGTATTGCACCTTGCTTTGACTGACCTGTGCGATCGTGGAATTCACGAGGTCCCTGACATAGATGACGTTTTCTTTGGCCAGCAAAATATTGAGATAGGCTTGCGTGATCTGAAGGGTGATATCGTTTTCACTCTGCAGGACATTCAGGTTGGCTGATTGGATGTCCAGATGCTTCTGCCGGATATCATCTTTGAGATATCCACCCTGGTACAGCGTCACGGCTGAATTCAGGGAATAATCGCCTTCCGTCGCCGATCCGGACTCGACTACTATCGGGTTGGCGTTCGTACCGCTATGAGTGGCAGTCTGCGCCAGGCTGGCGGAAAGATTAGGCAGCCGGGCTGCCTTCGATAGCAGGTAGGCCTGCTCACTGGTCTGTTCCGTCAGCCTCAGCGAATTGATCTGGATATTATTCTTTTTGGCATAATCCAGGCACGACTGCAGATCCCAGATGGCAGGATGGCTGGCTGATACCAGATTAACTTGCGAATATATATTGCCGTTAAATAATGAAGCGCTGAATACTGCACATATGATGATATTTCGGAGCATATGTTTTCACGTATGGGATATGAACACTGGAATCGCAGGCTGTTTGATAGTTGCCGCAGCAAAGCTCTTGGCGAACAACTGCGACCAGCCCGATCGCCCGTAAGACCCGGTGATCAGCCACGGCTGAGACTTTCCGCTCATCCATTCCCCGAAAAAGTTCTCGGCACTCATCTCCAGCTTGAGGATGCGCAGGTCGTTGAAATGCTGGGCTGCCAGTTCGCTGATAAAGGATTCATCCGGGAAAGCCTCTTCCTTTTTTTCACTGAGATAGACCAGCGTAGCCTTTGTAGTGCACAGCTCGGGGAAAAGATAGGTGAATTGACGGATGGCATGGATGGAAGACGGCGACCCGTCATAGGCCAGGACAATATGTCCGGGCAAACTAGCCTTTTCAGGGACCAGCAGAATGGGGCATTGGGCCGTATGAAGGATTTCCTTCATATAGACATTCGGTTGATCACTGCTGATATTCTCGAAAAAGTGCCGCGTGCTCAACGCCAACAGGTCGGTGAAGCGGCTTTCTTTCCGGATCGCCTGCAGCGCAAAGTCGAATCGGTCCGTATGCGTCACATAACGCAGGTTATTCCGCTTGCACCAATCGTCTAATCGGGCCGTATTGTTGCGGATCACTTCATCCTCATCATCTACTTCCGCAAGGTAGGTTGCCGCACCGGCGCCCGAAGCAAGACTCCACAGCTGAGCATAGTCTACTTCCGGTACAAAAGCCGCCGTCAACAGAACAGGCGAAAGAATATTCAGCTGAGATAACATTTCCAGCACATCTTCGGGGAAATGGCCTCCCTCGAAGGGCAATACTACTTTTTTCATACTTGTCTTTTTTACCAATGTTTATAATTTTGTGGCGTTACCGTGCCACATCCTTCTATCGGACCGTATTTTTGTTGCCCCTCACGGGCACGGACAACAACCGGCGCCCTATCCACGCCGTACAGGAGGATATCGCTTCCTTCGCCAGGGCCGCCGGCTCCAGTGTTTGCCGGATGGTCTTCCAGTCGCCGCGGATAGCTTTTTCCAATTCCGCCTCCCGCCTGCGCAGGCGCCGCTGTTCCTTTTTCAAATGGGTGATCCGTTTAATCTTCCTCATCGTCTGTATCGTTTTTAAATAGTTGGTGAATGATCATGTTCATCAGCGGGATGCGGATCAGTCTCTCTTTGGCTGCCCAAACGATCCATCCCAGCAAAAAATAGGCGGCAGCCACCAGCAGGAAGCCCAGCCAGACCTTTCCCAGCCAGAGCCCCGCGCCATACGCCGCCGCCACGCTGGCAAACAATAGACAGAAGATAAAAACGAGAGAGACGACCGCCCGCGCGATCAAATGCGCAACGACCTCCGAAGTTTTTTCGGCTACCGTCAACTTGGCCTTATCGATCCTCGTATTGACATATTCCTTGGTATGATCGATCAGGTTCTCAAATTTTATATATTCTTCCATAGCTCATTTTTTATCTGCGATGAATAGGCCTAGAAAACATATTCAACCGGTTTCTTTTCTGCCTCGTTGATATTCTCGATGCCTTTCAGCAGTGCATCCGCATTGAAGGAGATGCTGTCGATCCCCTGTTCCACCAGGAACCGCGCGAATTCGGGAAAATCGCTCGGCGCCTGTCCGCAAAGCCCGACCCTGGTATTGACCTTCTTCGCCGCCGCAATCATATTGCCGATCATTTTCTTGGCCGCCTTATCCTGCTCGCTGAAGAGGCCGGCCACCAGGGAAGAATCCCTGTCAATGCCGAGGGTCAATTGCGTCAGGTCATTGGATCCGATGGAGAATCCGTCGAAAATAGCCGCGAAGTCCCCCGCCAGCAGCACGTTGCTCGGGATCTCCGCCATCACATAGATCTCCAGCCCGTTGACATGTTGGGGCAAACCATTCTCCTTCATGACCTGGATGACCTTCTTCCCCTCTTCCACTGTCCGGCAAAAAGGTATCATCACCTTCAGATTGGTTAATCCCATGTCCTCCCTGACCACACGGATCGCCTCACATTCCAGCCTGAATCCGTCCTTATAGAGATCGTTATAATAGCGGGAAGCCCCCCTGAATCCAAGCATCGGATTCTCTTCCTTCGGTTCGAAATCACGGCCGCCTAAAAGATTGGCATATTCATTCGTCTTGAAATCGCTGGTGCGCAGGATCACTGGCTTAGGATAGAAGGCCGCTGCAATCGTCGCAATACCTGACGCGAGCTGTTCGACGAAATATTGTTTTTTATCCGCATACTGCCGCGTCAGCTGAGCGATCTCCTGCTTCACTTTCTCGTCTTTCAGCGTGTCAAATCGAACCAGCGCCATCGGGTGCACCTGCACAAAATGAGTGACGATGAATTCCATGCGCATCAGCCCAACCCCCGCGTTCGGATAGAAAGACAGCTCGAAAGCCTTGTCCGGATCACCTACGATCAGCATCGGCTGCACATGCTTCGGCATTTGCATCTTGCTCAGGTCCAGTTCCTTTTCCTTCCATTCGGCCTTACCCCTGTACACATGTCCGGTCTTCCCTTCACAGCAGGAGACCGTTATCTCCTCGCCGCTGCTTATTTTTTTCGTAGCGTCCCCCGTTCCCACGATCGCCGGCACACCCAGCTCACGCGCCACAATGGAAGCGTGACTCGTCCTGCCGCCTTTGTTCGTAATGATAGCTGCCGCCTTTTTCAGGATGGGATCCCAGTCGGGGCTGGTGATATCGGTGATAATGATCTCGCCATTCTGCAGCTCGTCTGCCTGATCGGGGGAAGAAAGGATGCGCGCTATTCCCGTAACGATATGCTCTCCCACTGCCTCGCCTTCCGTCAGGCTTTCCCCCTTTTTCGTCACCTCATATTCCTTTACCAGATAGGGGTTCTTCCGCGAATGCACGGTTTCAGGCCGGGCCTGCACAATGAAAAGTTCCCCCGTCAATCCATCCTTGGCCCATTCAATATCCATCGGCCGGCCATAATGGTGCTCGATCAGCAATGCCCATTTGGCCAGGTTCGTCACCTCTTCGTCTGTCAAAACCCACTGGTCTCTCTTTTCCACAGGCGTATCGAAGTTGACGGTGTAACCACCGACCCCCTCCACTCCGCCGGTCCCTGTCTCGCCTTCTCCCCCCTCCACTCCGCCGGTCGCCCCCGTCCCTTCCCCCGCATAGACCATCATTTTTTCTTTCTTCCCGCATCTCTTTTGAATAATGGCGCGCTTCCCCATCTGCAGCGATGGCTTGAAGACCAGGAACTCATCCGGCGTAGATTCTCCCTGCACAATATTTTCCCCCAGGCCCCAGACGCCTGCCAGATGGACAATGTCCCGGAATCCGGATTCCGGCTCTAACGTAAAGCCTACGCCTGCACACGCCTTGTCTGACCGCACCATCTTCTGTACCCCGACGGAGAGATATACCGTTTCATGGGCAAAACCATTGATCTCCCTGTACTGAATAGCCCTGTCGGTATACAACGAGGCATAACAATTCTTTACCGCCTCCAGCAGGGCCTTCTCCCCACGGATATTCAGATAGGATTCATGCTGCCCGGCAAAGCTGGCGCCCGGCAGATCCTCGGCGGTAGCACTGCTGCGAACCGCCACCGCTATATCGGCGCCGCCGCTAAGCTGCCTGTAACCGGCGACAATGTCGTCGGCCAGATCTTGAGGAATCACCGACTCAAGGATCAGCGCCCTTGCCCGCCGACCGATGTCTTTCAGATTGGTAAAATTTTTCTTGTCGAGCGTTTGCAACAACTCCACCAACGCTATCATCTTGTCATTATAACGAAGGAAATGCCGGAAAGCAAGCGCAGTCGTCGCATATCCATCCGGGACACGCACCCCTGCCTCCGCAAGTTTTGAAAACATTTCCCCCAAAGAGGAATTTTTACCCCCTACGACGCCGACATCCGTCAGCTTGATATCGCTGAATCTCTTGATATATTGTTCCATAATGATCGATTTAGTATGGTCCTAAATTAGCACCCTTCGCCCGCCGGGAATATGAGCATCATCAGGGAAATCATTGATTCGCGTCAGTCGTCTGCATGTCCGCACCGGGTATTTTTGCCGGCAACAACTATAATTCCCGGAACCATGTCAACACCAATAGATACAACCCATAAAAAAGCCTGGCTTGCCGGTGGTGGCATCGCCTCGCTGGCGGCTGCCGTCTTCCTCATCCGGGACGGCCGGATGCCTGGCGATAACATCACCATCTTCGAACAATCCGATATCGCGGGCGGAAGCCTGGACGGCGGCGGCGAAGCGGAGAAAGGTTACGTGATACGCGGCGGCAGAATGCTTAATTTCACTTACTATTGTACCTATCAGCTGCTCTCCTCCATTCCTTCACTGACAAGCCCTGGCCTCAGTGTACATGAGGAAATCGTCGCTTTCAACCAACGGGTCAAAACCCACGCGAATGCCAGGCTGGTGGATAAATACGGTAAGATCATCGACGTGTCGAAATTGGGCTTCGACGAACAGGATCGCATCGACCTCGTATGCCTGTTGGCAAAGCCTGAGCAGGATTTGGGGGGTAAAAGAATCAACGAATGGTTCCGGCCTCATTTCTTCACTACCAATTTCTGGTATATGTGGTGCTCCATGTTCGCCTTCGAACCATGGCACAGCGCCATGGAGTTTAAAAGGTATGTATTCCGCTTCATCCATGAATTACCCCGTATCCAAACACTGGCCGGAGTAGACCGCACTTCTTACAATCAGTTCGACTCGATCGTCCGCCCCCTGCTTTCCTGGCTGAAAGACCAGGGAGTCCACGTAGTGACAGGGGCGCAGGTCACCGATCTTGATTTCGCATCGGCCAACGAGGGACATACCGTACAAAAGATCAGCCTTAGCCACCAGGGGCAGGCAAAAGAAATTGCCGTCAGCCCGGATGACCTGGTGTTCGTCACCAACGGCTCTATGACGGCATCTTCCAGCCTTGGCTCCATGTATGCTGCGGCAGTATTGGATACCAGCCGCCGCGACGGCGCCTGGTCGCTGTGGGAAAAGATCGCCGTCAAATCCCCTGATTTTGGCCACCCGCAGATCTTCAACGGCCGCATCGGAGAATCGAAATGGATTTCATTTACCGTCACTTGCAAGAACTCCCTCTTTTTTACGCTGATGGAAGCCTTCTCCGGTAATGAGGCAGGCACAGGCGCCCTGGTCACCCTGAAGGATTCCAATTGGCTGCTCTCTATCGTGCTGGCATACCAACCTCATTTTATCGGCCAGCCGCATGGAGTGACGGTTTTCTGGGGCTATGGCCTCTTTCCGGATAAAACAGGTGACTACGTCCACAAGAAGATGAGTGAGTGTTCCGGCACGGAAATCCTAATCGAACTTCTTTCTCATCTCCACTTCCGGGACTACCTGCCGGCTATGCTGGCTAATTCTATTTGCATCCCATGCATAATGCCGTATATCACCAGCGAATTTCTAACGCGCACGCAAGGTGACCGTCCGGCAGTGGTGCCCCCGGGTTCCGTAAACTTTGCCTTTCTCGGTCAGTTCACCGAAATCCCCGAAGACGTGGTATTTACCGTGGAATATTCCGTTCGCTCGGCGCAAATAGCCGTATATACCCTCCTCGGCATCGACAAAAAAATACCGCCCCTCTATAAAGGGCAGCACGATATCCAGGTGGTCTACCAAGCCGTAAAGGCCATGCATCACTGACCCGGCATCCGGATCTTCCCCCGCACATCCATTCCACAAAATGTTGGTGCCCCATGCCGAGGCACCCTCTCTAATGATGCGCAATGAAGATCGGCATATTGACCGTTTTGATGATCAGCCGCGCATGGCTGGGCTTGAAGAAACGGGACAACATCCCCCGGCCATATGCCCCCATGACGACGATGCCATTCTTCTTTTCCAGCAGGTAGGCAAATAATTGATCGGCCGGATCTCCCCGCAGCAGAACATATTCTACCTCGTCGTAATGCTCCTTCATCCATCCTTTCATTTTGAAAGAATCTTCCACCCCCTCATCAACAGTACTGCGAACATTCAATACCGTTACCTTCTTCTTGGTCAGATCAGGAAATAGATAAGTGAATTGTTTGATGGCAAACATGGAGGATGGGGTGCTGTTATAGGCAAAATAGATTTGTTCGATGCTTTCAAAGTCATAGGGAGCCATTATGACGGGACACTCTGCTTTCGACAGAATGTCGTGGACGAAATGCCCCGGCAGACTCTCGTTTCCGGGAGTGAATGAAATCTCCGGGTCCACGACGACCAGATCGGCAAATCGGCTTTCTTCAAGGATCTCCGCGGTGGGAACGCCACGGTCGCGATGGATCCCCGAGGTGACCCCCCGGCATACACAGGCTTCCCTGAAAAGACGGATATTTTCTTCCGTGATACTCGCGGCCTCATCCGGTTGATGATAGATATCTGTTGCCCCGGGGCGACGCGCCCCCTGGTTGACCGCAGCTGGTCTTTCAGATTGGACATCCTCCAGGAACACTCCCGTCAGCCGCGACCGGGACAGCCTCGCCACGTAACAGCCAAAATCGATAGCACTCATTTTCAGGCATTGCGCATCCTGCGCCAGCAATAGCTTTTCCATATATTTTTTTTATAAAGTAACGGCATTTAACATGCCCGGCCGATGAGGGCTATCATGCAATCTATTGATAGTCATCAACGGGTCAACAAAATTGTGTAGATACATCGTGTCCGTGTTTATTGTGTCGTTGTAACGACCACTCTCCAGTCATATTGGTCTCTATCCAGCCGGAATAGCTCTTTCGAAAGATAGTAACGGGATGGCCGAACAGCTGCTGCAGGGCATTGCTCAATTCGATGATGGTCATATTGTCATTGAGGCCGATATTAAGGATTAGAAAGTCGCTGCTCGTAGCTTGACCACTTTCTTCTCTGTCGTCATTAAGCCGGGTCTCGTCAGGCTTATACCGCCATTCGATCCTCAGGAAGGGATATCGCCTGTTGAATTCGTGCTGAATCGACCTGAACAGTTCCAGTTTGCTGGTGCGTGGGAACTTAACATTTATTTCCATAACAAATATATTTTTGATAAAATTCAATAGTCGTGCGCGCTTTTATTCGTGAATGCTCATGACAGGCACCGGGCTGTGCAGCACGATCTTCTTCGCCTGGCTGCTGTGCAGCACCGGCACGGAGTGTTTCTTCGGAAATACCATCAGCCAGTCCGCAGGATGATGCTCCAGGTACTGGACAATGCCTTCCGATATCTTGGCCGAATGGACAAAATGCAACTCGGGATAGATGGCCTGCAACCGCCTGTTCCAGCAGTCGAATTCGAATATTGCCTGTCCCTGACCCTCTTCGTTCTTTGTCGACACGTTGATGACATCGAAGCTGGCGTCGAAAAGATCCCGTAATTCCCTTAAAAAAGATGGCGCTACCCCGATGCCCGATCCGATGTCCTCCAGGTCACAGGCCAGGACAATTTTCTTGATTTGATGAAAGCCGGCCGTTTCCGGGATAACCAGCAAAGGGTAGGGCAGACTATGCAACGCAGTCACCGTATGGGTTCCACCCATCATCCTCCCCAGCAAAGGCCCTTCGGCCCCCATCACGACCATAAAGGGCTCCTGCTTCCGACAGAATTTTTCAATCCTGTATTCCACGCCCCCTGTTTCCAGAAGGGTATCGACTTTCACCTTTCCGGCAGTACGCCTTATTAATTCCACGGCCAGGTTATCCAGCTTATTGATGGCTGACTCCCTTAAATCGTCAAAGACTGTATCCGGCATCGGCATCTCCGCATAGGTGAATGGCATCTGCAGCACGTGGATCAGGTGTAGCTCCCCCTGGATAGCCAACGCCAGGTCTGCTGCATACCGCGCCGCATTGGAACATCCAACGGAGAAGTTGACGGGAACGACTATGGATTTCATGGTTATATTATTTGTGCTAATCTAATCATCCGGCTTACCATTAAATATGACGCGCGGCTGTTACCGACCTGATAAATATCACTTTCCGGCTGGCTACAAATCAGTGACTGCCAGCCGGACGATGGCTATCTTCACTCCGGACCGTTACAGCAAAAAAATTAAATTGTTATGAAAAGGGTAATATTTGTAGGTGCAGGAAAATCATTCCCCGAAAGCGCCTTTACCTTCCTGAACTCTATGCAGGAACAGGGCCCCATCAACGTGACCGGCCTGTTCTTCAGCACCATTGATGACGCCAGGATGGCCGCCAGTTACGTTCCCATCGCCGCTCCCTATCTCAGGGTGAGAGATAAAGAGTTGCAGATTTTGCAGGCCAATAAAGCATTATTTGCCCGCAAATGCCTGGATAGCTTCATTAAATTCACCGTCCATGACAACGACCAGGAGTGGGATGGCCAGTTGTTCGCCCGCCAGACCCGCTTCGCCGATCTCGTGGTCCTCAGCGGGGAGCTCTTTTATGGAGAAATGTCGACCATCCAACCCAACGCATTCCTGCGGGAGGCCCTGCACGTCGCTGAATGTCCTGTGATGATCATTCCCACGCAATATGTCGAACCGCAGCACGTCGTGATGGCCTACGATGGCGGCCGCGATAGCCTTTTTGCCATCAAACAGTTTTGTAACCTCTTTCCGGCATTTACCGATCTCCCGACCGAAATCGTCCATGTCGGGGAAGAAAGCGCAAAAGATATCCCGGATCTGGATCTTCTCAAAGAATTCGCCCGCCTGCATTTCTCAAACCTGAATTTTTCCCGGCTGCAATTCAAGGCGGCCAGCGCCTTTGCCGGATGGATAGGAGCGAAGCAAAACGTCATGCTCGTCAGCGGCTCTTTTGGCCGTTCTCCCTTTTCCTATCTGACACGCGAAAGTTTCTCCAAAAAGACCGTTCATGATCACAAAATGCCCATATTTATCGCGCATACGTGATCATACCATTTCGGGCCACACATAATTGGCCGCTTGTCGGTTCCACCACATGTTGAGCCAACAGATCGCCGATCTTTTCCCGCCATTGCTCTTTTTCAATTTCAATTTCGGCCTTCCATCCTCTCAGCACTGCCCGCTCCGCTTCATCAGGTATCCGCTGCAGATAACAAGGCTGCAATAAGGCCACGCTGCTGCAAATATCCTGGAATTCTCCCAGTGTATCGGTCAGGGATTCAATGCCTGCTTCTCCATCAGCCGGCAAATGTGGTAACGGGAATGCCATTTCCATCTTCTCATAGGGCAGATTATATTGAAGATCCTTCAATAGCTTGCGGGTGGAATGGATAATCGCATCGGTAAAATGACCGAAGGTTCCGGGCAATGCCTCCAACCCGCTTAGAGTAGCCAATGCAAAATGCCTGATGGATTTTTTAGATATGTGGTCGGGAATATTCGCCAGAAGGGACCTCTTGTCCCGGGATACATGCATATTTTTTCGGGCAAAACGCTTCGCCGACAACATAGCGTCCGCCGCGTCCAGACTTAACAAACTAAGATACGTACGGGGCATCGATTCTACTTTATTCTTCCAGGTTTCCCTGACCCGTTGTTGCTGCATCTGCAGATTCCTGATTCCACCGGTCACCCGGTAAAAGACATGCAAGGCCTTCGGCAACTTCGGCTTGCCTGCCCGGCTCTTCCCGCACAAGCGCAGAAAAGCCCGCAACTTTTTTATTTCGACCCGGAAGACGTGGATGTCTTCGGAGTCAAAAGAGACTACGGTCCGCATCAGGCTCTTTTCAAGCTTGTCGAACCGCAACCTTATCACCTCTTTCGTTGGTTGTTTCATTTGATGACGCTTACTCTTTGATTAACCTCTTCGGCCGGTGGGTATAGAATTCCCTTAAATGTAATCCGAAGAAAATATAGAAAAGCCCGATGGCCACCAGCGCCAGCGCCGTCCAGGTAATGAGGGTAAAAGCGCCCAATGGAGGATTATAGAGGATCATGAAAGAAAAGAGCAGCCCCGCCAGCCCCAGTAGCTGCATCCACCCACGCTCCGGCCATACGATGGTCGCCAGATCGAACGAGCGGCCAATGATGGCAATGCTTCTGAACAGCAGCCAGAACCCGGCAAAGAGCGGCAGAGAAACTGCCGCCAGCACGGGGATGCATAACAACAGCAGACCTACCGTCAGATCGAAAAGACCGCCGGCCACATGCCATCCCCAGCCATGAATACGTCGTCGGTTCAATATCCCAAAGCCTATTTCTGCCAAACCATTGATCACAAAAGCCGCGATAAAATACACTGTCAGCGTTGCATACGCCTCTACAGGAAAGGCAAAGACCAGCAGCCCGAAGACAATCAATAACGTGCCGGATATAGCGAATATCCACCAATAACGCACGATTTGCCGGATGTCTGAAATAATGGCGCTCATGATCGGTTTTTTTTGAGGAAATGATTATAATGAACAAAATCCCTAAGATCCCTGCGGACACGGAGGTAGGCCGGGGACGCGGTCGGATATCCAAGCCGGAACGAGATGGCGACCCGCAGCTCTGGCGGAATATGCAACAGCTTCTTCAATTCCTCTTCAACATGATCACCGCTCAGCGCGCTCACGACATGGAAACCGATGCCCAGGCCAGCAGCCATCAGCCACATATTTTCCAGTACGCAACCCAGGCTCATGATGCCAAGGAAGTCTCCTTCCGAGGCAGGGGCTCTTCTGGCCGGGTTATACAGGACGATGACCAGCGCCGGACACGACAACAATTGGTGATGACGCTCTAGCAGCGGGTATTCCACTTCGTTCTCCCGGCTGTGTTCGGCGATCAGCCCGGGATGCAGCCATGATTTCGGAAACATCGTTCCCATAACGCCTGTCTTCTTCCTTTTCAGCTCGTCTTCGGAAAACGAAAGCTGCAGATAGTTCTCCTGGATAAAAGTCTCCGAGGCGGGGAAATCGATCTCGCTGATCCGCTTCAGCAGATCTTTGTCCTCGACAACGATGGCCTCGAAGTTCTGCATGTTGTGGGCTGTAGGGGCCCAGCTTCCTGCTTCGAGTATTTGCAGCATGTCTTTTTTCGCGACCGGCCTTTCCGGATCGAATGGCGTGCGCGAGGATTGTCGATGCCTCATCAGGCTAATTAAAGTTTCCATAAATTGAGTTTTTAAAGATCAGCACCAGGTGGCTTCCGGCAACACCAGCAACGGCACATGGCTTTTGAGTATCATTTCCCCGGCCGGCGTTTCTTCCAGCCATTTTTCCGCCAGCGAATGCGGGTGGTACGGCATCGCCACCAGGGAAAACTTATGGTCGTCGACATATCCGGCCAGTGATACCATTTCATCGGCAGTCGCCGGTAATTCGTATAGCGGGCTGATGACTCCCATGATCCTGCGAAAGTGGTTGGAATAATCCAGGATCTCAATCAACTCACCTGCATGGTTGTTCAGGAATCTGACGATGTACAGCTTGGAATGGAATTTGGCCGATAAGTCCAGCACGAAATCCGGTATCTGGATAGCCATTTTCAAAACAAGGTCGTTAGCCAGCACTATTTTGCCGGGTACCTGGTAGCCGGTGCCTTCCGGCACCACCAGCAACGGAAGGCTGGTCTTTTGGGCGAGAGCGGTAACCGTGCTGCCTAAAAGTGGCCTTTCGCCATTTTCACGCTTTTTCATTCCCGCGACGATCAGATCGGCCTGGACCGCCGCTGCCGCTGCAAGAATACCATCTGCAACGACCCCGGGCTGCCCTGCTGGCTCGGTGTGCAGCACAACTTCCGCGTTAAATTGGTCGGCCAGTTTCAACGCGTATCGGCCGGCATCCTGCGCGGCCGTAGAATGATCTGTGGCAATTAAAACCTTTTTCATGTCGAAATTTCATTAAAAGTAGGCGAGACCGCCGCCGGTTTGGCTGACAGGAGTCAATCTGGTGTATGAGTATGGTCATTGAGGTACTTCAAATCATGTAATATGACGATACTCCGGTCAAGTGCTCCTTGAAAAGTCTCCGTCACATTGGCTTTGCCGACGGAAAATAACAATCTCGCCTTTTTCAATTCCTCGATTATTTGCACGCTATGGACTTCCGATAAGATCAGTTTCGTACCCTGGTGTTTTGACTCATTGTAGACTTCTTTAATGGTTTTAATACCTGTAGCATCAATAATGGGCACCTTCCTCATACGGATAATGAGTACCTTAGGAGGCTTTTCAATAAGCCGCATGGCATCCTTGAACTTATAGGCGGCGCCAAAGAATAATGGACCGGTAATTTCAAACACCTCTACGTTCCTTGGAATATTGAAATGTTCTAAGGCCCCTTCGTCATCCCCGTTGTTCTTTCCTTCAATATCTCCCATTAAATTACTTACACCACTGAATTTAATCATGTTTCGCATAAACAAAAAGGCAGCCAGGATCATGCCTATCTCTATTGCGACAGTTAAATCGACCAATACAGTCAGGAGGAATGTCGTCAGCAGGATAGCCATATCGCTTCGCGGCCCTTTTAATATGGAAAGAAAATGTCTCCACTCGCTCATGTTATAGGCAACCACCACAAGAATACCCGCCAAGGTGGGCATAGGGATTAATTCAGCCCATTTTCCGAAGAAAAGCAGGATGAACAGCAAGGTAATGGCATGTATCATCCCAGCCACAGGTGTACGACCTCCGTTTTTTACATTAGTAGCCGTACGGGCTATTGCCCCTGTGGCCGGGATGCCGCCAAAGATGGAACTGCATATATTGGCCACCCCTTGTGCAACCAATTCCATATTCGATTTATGATTGCCGCCGATCATTCCATCCGAAACAACGGCCGATAACAAAGATTCGATTCCTCCCAGCAACGCAATAGTGAAGGCAGGCCGGATTAGATTTTTGATGGTGGCAAAATCCAAATGAGGGATGACGGGCTTTGGCAAAGAAGACGGAATATGGCCGAACTTACTGCCGATCGTCTCGATAGGCAGATGCAATAATTGCGCAATCGCGGTGGTGACGAGGATCGCTATCAGCGAACCAGGTACTTTATGCGTAACCTTTGGCCAAACGGAAATAATGATCACGGTGACCGCTCCGATCAGGACCGTATAAATATTGATTGTTTGAAAATAGTCTACATAACTTTTCCATTTGTCTACAAAATCAGCCGGGACGGCGCCCATTTTCAACCCAAGAAAATCTTTCACCTGGGAAGAAAAAATGATTAGGGCAATCCCGCTGGTAAACCCGATGATCAAAGGGTGCGGAATGAATTTAATCACAGAACCCAGGCGGGCAAACCCCATGATGATCAGCATAATACCCGCTATAAACGTGGCGATGACCAACCCATTTATTCCGTATACCTGCACGATTCCGTAGACAATGACTATAAAGGCCCCGGTAGGACCGCCAATCTGGACCCTGCTGCCTCCCATCGCGGAAATGATAAATCCCGCAACGATGGCCGTGTAAAGCCCCTTTTCCGGTGATACGCCCGATGCAATGGCAAAAGCGATAGCCAGCGGCAGGGCTACAAGCCCTACAATCAGGCCGGCCATCACATCTTTTATGAACTGTTGCCTGTTATAGGTCTTTAAAGTATCGAATATTTTGGGCTTAAACATTTTCACGCTCCGGTTGCCAATCTTCCAGGGAACTACTCATATGATATAGATTATACTTTTATCCAGAATTTTAAGAGTTCGTCCATGTCGGAACGAATAACCTGGAAATCGGGAGGCACTTCACATTCCAGGCTGCAAAGCGTACAAAGTCTCGTCCCCGTTGGCTTTTGCTGTAATTGCCTGAATAAATATCTGTTATAATAATTGTATAGTTCTCCGGAATAATCGATGCTGTCGTCGATTTTATCCGTTCCGTTTAAATTTTCATAAAAGGCATTGTAGAAATAAAAATGATCAAACCTGCCTAAATCCAATTGCGTAAAATTCCCGTGAATAAAGGAGACATTTTCAAGCTGCAGACTACTCCTGGCGGTTTCGGCATGATCGACAAGACTTTTTCTTTGCTCCACACCGTAATATAATGCATTGGGCTTAAAATAGGCTGCCGACAGACAGAATTTACCGACGCCACTGCCGATATCCAGGATGCTAACCTTCTCATTCCCGGCCAGGTAATCAGCGGCTTTCATCGCAATAGCCACAGGCGTCCAATGATACTTCGCCAGCGCCTGGATAGACACCGGATAAAGAGCATTAAAATTCCTGTCGGAATAAAACCATTTCTCATTCGATAACTTATCGATCACATTCATGGAATGAATTCTGTTTAAATGACCACTTTCATGCCCTCATCCGGATGACTGGCCCACTTCATTAAAATAGTACTATCGATGTGTTGGTTGCAAATTTACTTCAATGGGCCCCCCCGACCCGTAATACTTATCACTGCAAAATGTGAGATTTATCAATTTTTATACAATAAATTTGTAACTAAATGAGTATAAGAGGCATTTTCCCTATCGATAAATGGGATTTTGAAAGTGAATCGATATTGGCCGATCTTCCATCCGCCGATATTGAATTGCTGATGGCCCGGAAATCGGAGCAGGCATACAAAAAGGGGGAAGTGATATTCCGGGAGGGAGCATACCCTGCGGGCATCTTTTATATCGCCAATGGAATGGCAAAGAAATATAAAGTGGATAGGGAAGGCAGAGAGCAGATTATTTATGTCGCCAATACTGGCGAGCTATTGGGCTATCATGCTATCCTTTCCCTAGACAACTACCCTGATTCCGCCGCCGTCCTGGAAGACAGCATCATCGCATTCATACCTAAAGAGGACTTTTTGGAGGCTATCAGGCAATCCGACGTATTGAACCGAAGGCTACTCAAGACATTGAGCCATGAGTTTGCCGTTCTGGCTAATAGCATCACCATGTTTGCGCAAAGATCCGTCAGGGAGAGATTGGCCCTTCAATTGATAGTCATCCGTGAAAAATACAAAGTCGATTTCGAGCCCGGCATGCCTGTCGAGATAAATATGAGCCGTGACGATTTGGCCAGTCTGGTCGGCACTGCCCGGGAAAATGTCGTTCGGATGTTGTCAGAGTTCAAGGAAGAAGGTACTGTAATGACGAAGGGGAGGAAAATTATTGTGCTTGATGTAAAGCAACTGATTAAAATTGCGAACTATAAATAAGGTCAGCTGGCCTCCCGTAGAAAAAATGACCTTGATCAGTCATGATACTGATTGGCGTCACGTGATTGCTTTTTCCCGCATCGTACATTTGGAAAAATATTCCCGTGCAAGTTCATTCCGACCTCCTCCAAAAATATAACCGGTCCGTTCCGCGCTATACCAGCTATCCTACCGTTCCTTTTTGGAACGATCACCTTGATATTCCACGTTGGAAGCAGCTTTTTCACGATCGGTTCGCCGAATGCAATAACGCCGACGGCATCAGCCTGTACATTCATCTGCCTTTCTGTGAATCGCTTTGCATTTATTGCGGCTGCAACAAGAAGATTTCGGCCAATCATTCGGTAGAAGAAGAGTATTTACAGGCTGTTCTTAAAGAATGGGGCATGTACCTGCAAATCATGGAACAGCCACCGGTGATCCGCGAGATTCACCTCGGAGGCGGCACGCCGACTTACTTTTCCCCCGAAAACCTCAAACGTCTGATCTCCGGGTTGCTCGAAAGTTCGGTCATTCACCCTGACCACTCATTCAGCATCGAAGGCCATCCGAACAACACCACCCGCGAGCACCTCGATACCCTCTATGCCCTGGGCTTCCGCCGCATCAGCTATGGCGTCCAGGACTTGAACCGCGAAGTGCAGGAGGCTATCCATCGGATTCAACCCTTCGAATATCTTCGCCGGGCAACGGTCGACGCCCGCGCCGCCGGTTTCACCTCCGTCAACTTCGACCTGATCTATGGCCTTCCCCTGCAGACGCTGTCCCGGCTGCGTCATTCCATTGCCGCATCCCTTACCCTGCAGCCTGACCGGCTGGCCTTCTATAGCTATGCTCATACACCCTGGCTGAATTGCTCGCAGCGGCTGATCGATGAAATGGACTTGCCTTCTCCATCGGATAAGATGGCGTTGTACGAAGCAGGCAAGTCATGGCTTGTAGAAAGAGGGTATACGAACATCGGCATGGATCACTTCGCGCTGGAAGACGAAGAGCTTTGCAGGGCCTGGAAGACAAGCAGGCTCCACCGCAATTTCATGGGCTATACGACCCAGGCCAGCGGCATGCTGCTCGGGCTCGGCGTTTCCGCTATCAGCGACCTGGGCACTGCTTTTGCCCAAAATGACAAAACCCTGGGAGGCTATTACCGCTCCATAGGTGAAGGAACGCTGGCCTTGAAAAAAGGCTATTTCCTCAGCAAAGAAGATCAGGTGTTCCGCCGTCATATTCTGGACATCGCTTGTAAAGGATCCACCGTTTTCGATCCGGCCTGGACATCAGTGCTGGAAGAATGGACCCTGCCGCGACTGCGGGAATTGGCGCAAGACGGCCTGGTTAGCATCGACGAAGAATCGGTTGTCTGCGACGAAGAATCGGTTACCCGGGCGACATCGGTCACCCTCACTACAACCGGCCGCGCATTTCTCCGCCACGTTTGCAAAGCCTTCGATCTGCACCTGCTACGGGAAGAGAAGAACGGCGCCCCCGACTCCATCCGTTGCGGTAAATCCGGCCTCAATCCGCAGATCAGTTACGTCTAAGCCCCTTACTTACCCATAGCCCATTAAGTTACTGCTGACCCAGCTACAAAATTGAAGAACCGGTCCCGAATGAGAAAAACCGACCCCATTTGGGGCCGGTCTTGTTGACCGTCTTGGTCTCACGCTTGCAAACTCAACACCGGTACAGGACTACTTTGCGCCAATCTCCGGGACTGGCTGATATGAAAATCGAAAAACCCATGTTTTTTCGGGAATACCATCACCAAATCGGCTTGATGATGGCCGAGATATTCCAGTATACCATCTTCCACTTTGGATTTACGGATATAATGAATCTCCGGGTAAAGCTCCTTCAACTGCTCTTTCCAGCCGCCGGATTCAAAACAGGAGGCCTCATCGGTCAGCACCTTCCGGGTTTCCACAGTAATGACATCGACACGGGAGCCGAAATGTGCATGCAGCTCTTTCAGCAACGGCAGGCAATGGGGCAGGCCCGAACCTATATCTTCCAGGTCGAAGGCCAGCAGGATCCGCTTGAACTGTTGAAAGGTGGCTGTCTCGGGCACAACCAGCACCGGGAATGCAAGATGCTGCAGTAACGAAGTCACAGGACTGCCTGCCAGAAATTTTTCCAGATTGGGTCCGCTGACGCCCAGCACTATGGCATAAGCATCGACTTTCCGGCACAGATCGTGCACCTTACCGGTTACACTGCCGGCATCTACAAGTGTGTCGATCCGGATTCTTTGGAGGGTGCGTTTGGTCAGATCGGCTTGCATTTTCTTCAGCGAGATATTTGCGCCTTCGATCATATCCCGGTACACGGATTCCGTCATACTCAGTTCAGCAGCCGTAACGGGCACCTGTATGACGTGTATGAGGTGCAGGTCCGCTTTGATGGCCAGAGCCAAGTCGGCCGCATAGCGCGCGGCATTGGAGGCGCACGTCGAGAAGTCGATGGGAACGACAATGGATTTCATGATGCGTTATTTTTAACGAAACTAATTACCACCGGCGCCGCATCATATGACGATTATCCGGCCACAACATGAGATTGATCATCTCCCGCATTGCTCGGCCGGTATACTTTTGGGCATCACCTAAAGCAACATTTCATGACAGCATTTAAATATGTCAGTGCAGCAGAGGCCGTGGCAACGATTAAGACCGGCGACAGAGTATTCGTCCATGGAAGCGCGGCAACGCCCGTTCCGCTCGTCAAGGCCATGCAGGCCCGCCACCACGAGATCCACCACGTGGAATTGGTCAGCATCACCACCATGGGGGACATCGACTTCGATAACCCGAAATGGCGCGAATCCTTTTTCTTTAATTCGCTATTCGTCTCCACCAACACCCGAAAAGTGGCTAATAGTATGAACGGTGACTATGTGCCCATCTTCCTCAGCCAGATCCCACAACTCTTCAAAAAGAATATTCTTCCTATCGATGTGGCGCTGATTCAGGTATCGCCGCCGGATGCCCACGGATATTGCAGCCTCGGAACGTCGGTCGACATCGCCAGGGCGGCAGCAGATACGGCCCGGCATGTGATCGCCCAGGTCAACCCGCGCATGCCCAGAACCCACGGAGACAGCTTTATCCATGTACGGGATATCGATACCATGGTCTGGCAGGAAATGGAGCTGCCCGAACTGTCTTACGATGGCGGCGCCAGCCCGATCATCGAAAAGATCGCGGACAATGTAGCATCCCTGATAGAAAACGGGTCGACCTTGCAACTGGGTATCGGTAATATTCCTGACCAGGTGCTGAAAAACCTCACCGGTCACAAAGATCTCGGCCTCCATACGGAAATGCTCTCCGATGGCGTCATCCCGCTGATCGAATCAGGGGTCATCAATAACCGAAGGAAAAAGCTGAATGTGGGCCTTTCGGTGACCGCGTTCATGAATGGCACGCGAAAATTGTTCGATTTTGTGGATGACAACCCCGAGATCCGCCTGTTGGACATCGCCTATGTCAACGATACCAGCATTATTCGGCAGAACCCGAAAGTAACCGCTATCAACAGCGCCATCGAAATCGACCTCACGGGTCAGGTTTGTGCGGACTCGATGGGCGTGTATCAATACTCCGGTATCGGCGGCCAGATGGACTTTATGAGGGGGGCCTCGCTGTCCGAGAATGGCTTGCCGATCATCGCCATGCCCTCCGTCACATCAACCGGCATCTCCCGGATCGTACCCTTCCTGAAGGAAGGCGCCGGCGTCGTCACCACGCGGGGACACGTGCACTGGGTCGTGACGGAATATGGGAAGGTGGACCTTTTCGGCAAGAACCTCAAGCAACGGGCACACGCGCTCGTCGGTATCGCTCATCCCGAACACCGCGAATGGCTCGAGAAGGCTTTTTACAAACGCTTCAAGCCTGAAACCGCGGCGGCCCAACCCTCCTAATACAACAGGTTTTTTAATTTATTCACATCCGTAATGTGGATTTTGCCGTCCTGGATGTCGATGAGCTTCTCGGACTTGAAGTCACTCAGCGTGCGGATCAATGACTCGGTCGCCGTACCGATATACTGAGCGATGTCCTCCCGGCTGATGGAGAGGGGAAGTCGAACGCGCCCGGTCGAAGCATCCGGCTGAGTGCCGGCAAACTTGGTATGGATATCCAGCAAACCCTTCGCAACCCGCTTACGCAAAGAACCGTAGGCGAGACTCAGCAGTCGCTCTTCCTTTTCCTGCACGCTGCGCGCGATCAGCTTGATGAACTTGGTGGCAATCTGCAAATCCTGGTAGAGGGCATTCAGAAATTCGTCTTTGGGGAAGTAGGCGACCTCTGCATCTTCCAGCACCACGGCGGAATCTTCGTAGGAATTGTTCTCCAGCAAGGGCAGATAACCGATATATTCGCCCGGCCCATAAAGATTAGTGATATATTCCTTGCCGTCTTCGTTCATGCGGTATGCCTTGATCTTGCCGCTCCTGACCAGGTATACACCCTTGGGCCGTTTACCCTCCTGGTAGAGGAACATCTTCCTGCTCAACTCCTGCGTTTCCGCTGTTTGCACATCCAGCCGCAGCACGCCCGACGCGCTCAGCTGGGCGATCAGCTCACTGGCCCCTTTCTCATCTCCCGAATATTTGGCGTGGATGATATCATTCTTCTTCAGCCTGATCTCGATGGCATTCAACAGTTCGATATCGTCGAAAGGTTTGGTGATATAATCGTCGGCGCCCATTTCCATGCCTTTCCGAAAATCGGCCCGCTCGGTCTTGGCCGTCAGAAAGATAAAGGGAGTTTCCAGCGTGGATTCGTTCTTGCGGAGGAGATGCAGTACACCATAACCGTCCAGCTCGGGCATCATGATATCGCAGATCACCAGCTCAGGATTCTCCTTCAGGGCGGTTTCCACCCCCCGCTTCCCGTTCGGAGCGGTAAATACTTCATATCCGGCGAGCATCAGGATCTCGGCAATATTTTCCCGGATATCATCGTGGTCGTCAATGACAAGTAATTTGCGCATACTACAATACTACGCTTTTGCCCGATTTCCGCCAACTGATCAACGTCAGTATTTCCATTGATTAGGATCATATTCATGCCGCCCGGGCCAGGGTAAATTGCGTCATTTTACACTCAACTATGAAGACATTTGTCGAAACCGGCCTCGTTTGCCGCCATTGCGGAGAACTCTGCCCCCCGGATCCTGTCCGGGAAGGAGATTTGAATTTTTGTTGTGAAGGCTGCCGGATGGTCTTCCAGCTGCTCGACCACAGCGGACTCTGTCTGTATTACCGGCTCAACGAACATCCGGGCATCAACAGGCGTGTGACGGTGCGTAAGGACAAATTTGCCTTCCTCGACGACCCCAAAGCAGCCGCAGGGCTCATCACCTTTCAAAATGAAGACGAAACCCATGCGCAGCTATACCTGCCCCAAATCCATTGCAGCAGCTGCCTCTACCTGCTCGAACAGTTGCACCGGCTTCAACCGGGCGTCATCTCTTCCCGGGTGGACTTTGCCGCCCGCCAGGTATCGGTTGTCTTCGACCACCGGCAGCTGTCGCTGCGCGGGCTCGCGGAATTGCTCACTTCCCTGGGATACGAGCCCTATATCAGCCTCAGGGACGCCCAAGAGGCGCCTCCCAAACCGGGCGCCGGCCTGATCTACCCATTGGGTGTCGCCGGTTTCTGCTTTGCGAATATCATGCTGATCAGCTTTCCCGAATACCTGGGGCTGGACCATTCGGAACCCACCATCCAGCGGATATTTCGATATTTGAACTTACTGATTTCGCTGCCCGTGGTGCTTTACAGCGCCCGGCCTTTCTATCTGTCGGCCTGGAAGGGCCTCAGGCACCGGTTCCTGAATATCGACGCTCCTATCGTCCTGGCTATCGCAGTCACCTTTATCCGCAGCGTATGGGAGGTCTTGTCGGGTCACGGATCAGGTTATTTCGATAGCATGAGCGGCATCGTATTCTTCATGCTGGTCGGCAGGGTCCTGCAGGACAAGACCTACCGGCAACTGTCCTTCGACCGGGACTACAGGTCTTATTTTCCCGTGGCGGTGACGGTCGTGCTGGATGACAAGGCAACCGGCGCCCGGTCAGAGACGATCAAAACGATGCAGGATCTCCACCCCGGCGACACGGTACGCGTCTTCAGCGGCGAACTCATCCCCGCAGATGGCATCCTCACACGCGGTTCGGCCCTGATCGATTATAGTTTCGTCACCGGGGAATCCGAGCCCATCCCCAAACAGATGGGGGAACTCGTATACGCCGGCGGAAGACAGACCGGGGCTTCTATCGAGATGCTCGTGGTCCGCGAGGTGGCGCAAAGCTATCTGACCAAGCTATGGAACAGGCAGGACAAACGCCCCGACTCCTCACGCCCCGACTCCTCACGTCCCGGGGCCAAACGCCAGGACGGCGACTTTTCTTTCGTCCATCCCCTCAGCCGCTATTTTACCTATATCGTCCTGACGGTCGCAGCCGCCGCAACCCTATACTGGCGATTTCATGACCCGGCCCGTATGTACGATGCATTGACTGCAGTCCTCATCGTGGCCTGCCCCTGTGCGCTCCTGCTCAGCAGCACCTTTACCAACGGAAACCTGCTTCGCATCCTGGGGCGGAATCATTTTTATTTACGCAATGCAGAAGTCATCGAACGGCTCGCCACAGCCAATCATCTTGTATTCGATAAGACCGGTACTCTAACTGAATCGGGAACACAGGATCTTACCTACACCGGGCAACCCCTGACACCTGAACAGGCGGCGTCGGTCGCAAAGCTCGCCGCACAATCGAATCATCCATTGAGCCGCGCCCTGTCCAAACAGCTGGCTGCCCGAACAGCAGCCATTTCGCGGGACGTCGCCCCCGTCGGTCCCGTACTGGATTTTCGGGAAACGCCCGGCGGCGGCTTATCGGGAATAGTGGACGGCACACCGCTCAAACTAGGCTCACAGGAATTCGTCGTCGGCCATCCTACCCCTGGCAGCGGCAGCCAGGAAAGCCCTGCGCACGCAGCGCACCCCTCCGCCGGCACCCGGGTATACATTGCTTTCGGCAACCGGGTCATGGGCTATTATGAACTGTCCAATCACTATCGACAGGGCCTGTCGCAGATGGTCCGCGACCTCCGCGGTAAACTGTCATTCTCTGTCCTCTCAGGCGACAATGCCCGGGAGGGCGTACGCCTGCAGGAGATCCTGGGAAAGGGCACCACGCTGCTCTTCAACCAGAAACCCCTGGGCAAATCGAGATATATCGACCACCTGCAGCGCATTGGCCGCCGGGTAATGATGATCGGTGACGGCCTGAACGACGCCGGCGCCCTGCAGCAAAGCGATATAGGTATAGCATTGACAGGAGATTGCAACAATTTCACCCCGGCCAGCGATGCCATCCTTCGCGCGGACCAGCTCCATCGCCTGCCCGCCTTCCTCCGCCTTTGCCGTGCCGGAAAAAAAATCATCCTGGTCAGCTTTGTCTTATCTGTGCTATATAATCTTATCGGATTGTCCTTTGCCGTCAGCGGGGCCCTGTCCCCAATGGTCGCAGCAATCCTGATGCCATCGAGCTCTGTAACAATACTGCTGGTGACGTACGGTTGTAGTAACCTTATCGCCGGTAGGTTGAGCTTGTGATCAACAAGCGCCCCGGCTATTCGGAGCGCCATTTATTACTATGAGAAAAATCAGTAAACCCCTTGACGAAGGTCATTCCCTTCCGGCAACGGGCTATCTACTTTTACGGAATTAATTCAACCAATACCTATTATGAGTGTCATCATCTTACTGTTGATAGCCAGCTTGTCGGTAGCGCTGCTTTTCCTGGGCGCCTTTATCTGGAGCGTCCGGAACCGGCAGTTCGAAGATGACTATTCCCCTCCGCGTCGCATCCTTTTCGACGACGATCCGCCAAACCCAACAAATCAATAAATATGCAGGTAGAGAAATTTTATTACGACAACAAGACTGTCAAGTGGTTTGCCTATGCCGTGATGGTCTGGGGCGTCGTCGGGATGCTGGCCGGTCTATGGGTGGCCGTCGAATTGTATTTTCCGGCGATTAGCATGGGCCTTCCGCCCATGACCTTCGGCCGAATGCGACCGGTCCATACGAACGCAGTAATCTTTGCATTTGTGGGCAACGGTATCTTTATGGGCGTGTATTATTCTCTGCAGCGCCTCTGCAAGGCCAGGATGTTCAGCGATGTGCTGAGCAAAATTCATTTCTGGGGCTGGCAGGCGATCATCCTGACCGGGGCCATCACGCTCTGGATGGGCAAGACCAGCGGCAAGGAGTACGCTGAACTGGAATGGCCCATCGACATCGCGATCACCATAGTTTGGGTCATATTCGGCATCAATATGTTCGGTACCCTCATCAAGCGTCGTGAAAAACATATTTACGTGGCGATCTGGTTCTATATCGCCACCTGGGTGACGGTGGCGATGCTGCACATTGTCAATTCCATCGAACTGCCTGTGACCATGTGGAAAAGTTACAGCTGGTACGCCGGCGTACAGGATGCGCTGGTGGAGTGGTGGTATGGACACAATGCGGTGGCCTTCTTCCTGACGACACCCTATCTCGGCCTGATGTATTATTTCCTGCCCAAGGCCGCCAACCGGCCCATCTATTCCTACCGGCTATCTATCATACATTTTTGGTCCCTGATCTTTATTTACATCTGGGCTGGACCCCACCATTTGCTGTATACGGCGCTGCCCGACTGGGCGCAGTCCCTGGGAGTCGTTTTTTCGGTGATGCTGATCTTCCCAAGCTGGGGCGGCATGCTGAATGGGTTGTTTACGCTGCGGGGCGCCTGGGATAAGGTGAAGGAAGATCCCGTACTGAAATTCCTGGTGGTGGCCATTACCTGTTATGGCATGGCGACCTTCGAAGGACCGATGCTGGCGCTGAAGAACGTCAATGCGATCTCTCACTTTACGGATTGGACCATTGCGCACGTACACGTGGGCGCACTCGGCTGGAATGGATTCATGACCTTCGGCGTGTTGTATTACCTGATCCCCAGGATGTGGAAGACCTCGTTGTATTCAAAGAAACTGGCGAACTCACATTTTTGGATCGGCACGATCGGCATTGTCTTATATGTCATTCCCCTGTATTGGGCAGGTTTTACGCAAAGCATGATGTGGAAGAGCTTTACGCCGGAGGGACAGTTGCGTTTCCAGTTCCTGGAAACGGTGACACATATTCTTCCGATGTATGTCGCGCGCAGCATCGGCGGCGCGATATACCTGACGGGCGTATTTATCATGATCTACAACCTCGCTAAGACGATCCGCCAGGGGCAGTTTGTAGCCAATGAAGCCGCCGAAGCAGCTCCGCTGGAACGGGTGGCGCCCACCCATGGCCGTCAGCACTGGCATCGCTGGATCGAAAGACGCCCCATGCAGATGCTGGTCCTCAGCCTGCTCGCAGTAGTGATCGGCGGCCTCATCGAGTTGGTGCCGACCTTCCTGGTCAAATCCAATATTCCTACTATCAGTAGTGTGAAACCCTATACGCCCCTGGAATTGCACGGACGGGACATTTATGTCCGCGAAGGCTGTTACCTGTGTCATTCGCAAATGATCCGGCCTTTCCGGGACGAAGTGGCCCGGTACGGAGAATATTCCAAAGCGGGCGAGTTCGTCTACGACCATCCCTTCCAATGGGGGTCTAAACGTATCGGACCGGACCTGGCCAGAATTGGCGGCAAATACCCCGATAGCTGGCATTTCAATCACCTCCTGGACCCGCAGTCGATGTCACCCGGATCAATCATGCCTTCCTACATCTGGCTGTTCGACCATGAGATCGATACGGTGATCACCTATAAGATGATCAGGGCCATGCAGACGCTGGGCGTTCCCTATCCGGAAGGTTTTGCGGAGCAGGCTAATAAGGACGTGATCAGGCAGGAACTGGAGATCAAAGCGACCCTGAAATCAGATAAGATCAACACCGGTCAGAATAAAGAGATTGTCGCGCTGATCGCTTATTTGCAGCGGATGGGTAAGGACATCAAGGCGGCCCCGAAAGAACAGACGACCGCAGCCAACGATGGCCATGCCGTCATGGGAAATTAGCGGCCGTCCAACGCGCATCAATCATTAAATAGCAAAAATCATTGTATATGAAATTTATCAATTATCTGGAAAAGATCGGGGGAGTGGGCATCTACGGCATGTCATCCCTGGTGCTTTTCGGAACGATCTTTATCGTCATGCTGGTCTGGGCGTTGAAAGCAGATAAAGGAATGATCGAGGAGATCAGGAACATCCCGCTCGATTAAACATTGTCTCATTCAAAAATCATGTATATGTTAGAAATTAGTTCCGTGTCGAACCCCTTCGTTTGGATCATGATTGGAGTGATACTGTTCCTCCTGATCGTCATCAAATCACTGGCCGCCATCTTGTTGAATGCGGCCAAAAATTCCTGGGCTGATCAGACGGCCGCCACAAAAGCGCAGCAGGATGGGCAGGCTTCGGCAACGCCCGGGTCGGTTCTGCCCAAAAACCCGGCCATCCTGGTACTACTGATCATCGGTTCATTAATGATGGCCAGACCTGCAATGGCCCAAAGCAGTGTAACAGGACAGGCGGCATCGGTGCAGGCAGCGTCAGTCGTGGCGGCCCCCATTGTCAATGGAGTAAGCGATATGGCTTTTTACTTCATCATTTCGGTAATAGCGTTGGAAATCCTGGTGATCCTCTACCTGCAGTATAATGTCAATGTATTGCTGAAGAAGGATTCCCCGGCCCTTGAGGCAGCCGCGGAACCCCGCGCCGTCCGGGCGCGCTTTTCCTTTGCTAAGTGGTGGACAAAAGTGAATAAATTCCGGCCCGTCGAACAAGAGGCTGACCTCGATATGGGTCACGACTACGACGGCATCCGCGAACTGGATAACAAATTACCCCCCTGGTGGAAGTACGGCTTTTATGCCACGATGGTCTTTGCGGTGGTCTACCTCTGGCGCTACCATGTCTCTCATTCCGCGCCGCTCCCGGCTGAAGAATACCGGATCGCGGTGCAGCAGGCAGCGGTCGATCAGGCAGCTTACCTGAAAAATGCAGCCAATAGCGTGGACGAGAACACGGTAAAATTACTGACAGATCCAGCCGACCTTGCGGCCGGCCGGGCAATATTCCAGACGATTTGTTTCGCCTGTCACGGCATGAACGGCGAAGGCGGAGTTGGTCCCAACCTCACCGATAACTACTGGCTCCATGGCGGATCGATACAGGAGATCTTCAAAACACTCAAGTATGGCTGGCCGGATAAGGGGATGAAGAGCTGGAAAGATGATTATTCACCCCTACAGCTCGCCCAGATCACCAGCTATGTGAAGTCGCTGAGCGGCACGAATCCTCCGAACCCTAAACCGCCGCAGGGCACATTGGTGAAGAACTAAAGGAAAATGGCTAATATGGAAACCGCAGATCAGATCAGTACAGGTTCGCTTGCCTCACCGGAAACCGATTCTTTCCGCGACCACCTGGCAACCGTGGACAATCGGGGACATCGCAATTGGGTCTACGCCCAAAAACCGAGAGGATCCTGGTATAACGCACGGTCATATATCAGCTGGGCTTTTTTCGGGCTGCTCTTTACCATGCCTTTCATCAGCGTCAACGGGCAACCCTTTTTCCTGTTTGATATCCCCGATGCGCGCTTCATCCTTTTCGGCAAGATCTTCTGGCCACAGGACTTTTTCATCTTCGGACTGACGATGGTAACCTTCGTCATCTTCATCATCCTGTTCACCGCCGCCTTCGGCCGCCTTTTCTGCGGCTGGGTCTGCCCCCAGACGATCTTCATGGAGATGTTATTCCGCAAGGTGGAGTATTGGATTGAAGGCGATTCGGCAAAGCAAAAGTTGTTGGCGAAGACGCCATGGACTTCGTCGAAGATCGCGAAGAAGGGGGCTAAACATGGCGCTTTCTTTCTGCTGTCTTTTATCATTGCCAATACTTTCCTGTCATATATCATCGGGATAAGGGGCTTGCAGAAGATCATCACTGAGCCTGTGACAGAGCATTTCGGCGGCTTGTTCTCGATATTGCTTTTTTCCGGCGTATTCTATTTTGTGTACGCCTATTTTCGCGAACAGATCTGTACCACCATTTGTCCTTATGGCCGTTTACAAAGCGTACTGCTGGACAAGAATTCAATGATCGTGGCCTATGATTACAAACGGGGCGAACCGCGCGAAAAGTTCAGCAAAAAAAAGCCGGAATCGGCCGGCGACTGCATCGATTGTCTGCAATGTGTGAAGGTATGCCCCACTGGCATCGATATCCGCAATGGCATGCAGATGGAGTGCGTGGGCTGTACGGCCTGCATCGATTCCTGCAATCATATGATGGAAAAGACGGGACGACCTCAGGATCTCATCCGATATGCATCGGAGAACGGGATTTCCACCCACGAGCCCTTGCACTATACGCTACGCATGAAATTATATACGGGCCTGCTATCACTGCTGCTGGTCATCCTGTCTGCGCTGTTGATGAGCCAGAAAGACGTCGATGCAACGGTGATGAGGACGCCGGGAATGCTGTTCCAGGAAAGGGGGACGGACAGCTTGTCGAACTTATACACCATCAAGATCGCCAATAAAACGGTGTGGGCCGTGCCTTTACAGGTTCGCCTGGAAGGGATCGGCGGGAAGGTAGAGATCATTGGCGGTTCCACGATCTCCGTGAAACGGGAAGAAGAGGGTGCAGGCAATTTCTTCGTGGTGCTGCCACGACAGTCGCTGACGGCAAGAAAGACGTCCATCCGGCTGGGATTGTACGAAGGGAATAAGAAGATCGATGAGATCCGGACGAATTTCCTGGGGCCGGTGCCGGGAAATGGGGATTGAAACAAAAAACTTTTAAAACATCTCATATGAACTGGGGAAACAGATTGATACTCGTATTCATGTTCTTTGGAGGAATGATCTCCTTTATGGTAATCCGCTGCATGAATACGCCGGTGAACCTTGTGTCCGAACAATACTATAAGGATGAGTTGGCCTATCAACAGGTCATCGACGGCACCAAACAGGCGAATGCCCTTTTGGGAAGGGTACAGCTGGCCACGGTGCCGGCCGGTATCCGGATAGACCTGCCGCGGGAAATGCGCGGAAAGACGGTCAAAGGAACAATCTTTTTTTATTGCCCTTCAGATGTGGTCAGCGACCGGCGCATTCCGCTGGTCATGAATACGACAGGAGAGCAGGAGATCGCAAAAGGAACGGTTCCCAACGGACACTATATGGTAAAGGTGAGTTGGGAGACCGGTGGCGTGAATTATTTTATGGAACAGCCTTTTGTCATTCGATAAATACTTTATAACTGTGTGGCCTTCACTACTGGCAGCGTTTAGTCTCGGACTCCTCGGAAGTGTCCATTGCGTAGGCATGTGCGGCCCACTGGTGCTGTCGCTGCCCGTGCAGCAGCTCGGCGCCAGACAAAGAATGGTCAGTACCGGGCTGTATCATACGGGCAGGATTCTCATCTACGCAACGGGCGGCCTCCTTTTCGGCCTCCTGGGAAGACGCGTCTACCTGGCCGGATGGCAACAGGGCCTGTCGATCCTGCTCGGTGTATCGATCCTTTGCTGGATCGCAGGGAAACGCTTCGCCGTCCGCACTGGCGCCGCCACCTCCCGCACCCCCGCCGCCTTCTACGGCTGGCTGCAAACCTGGATGACCCGCCTCTGGAAATCCCCTTCCCCACGAAAATTTCTGCTGATGGGCATGGCCAACGGATTGCTGCCTTGCGGTATGGTATATATGGCGATAGCCGGAGCCTTGACAAGCCCCACGATCCTAAGGGCTATCGGCTTCATGGCCTTTTTCGGGCTGGGAACCCTGCCGATGCTGCTGGGCCTGCAGGCGACAGGCCGGATGGTGAGTATCTCCTTCCGGCAACAGATCCGAAAGGCGCTACCTTACCTGACCGCGGTGATGGCCATCCTGCTGATCCTGCGGGGGCTGAACCTGGGCATTCCTTTTATCAGCCCTCCCCTGGCCACCCGGCCGGGACAGGTGATGAGTTGTCATTAATGCGTTGGGAACCATTGCCATTAAGGCCGGTCGCTGTAGCCGAATTCCTCTCCTTCTTTCAATTCTCTTCCATCAAATTGCCCGTAACGGATGACAGAATAGGCCAGCCAGAGGACCAATAAGGGAGAAAAGAGCAGCATGACTTCTGCGATGGCCCACAAGGTTTTGGAGCCCGTCGCCAGTAGTAGGGTATAGACCAGCAGGTAAATGCTGACAAACCACGCAGCGAAGATGGGATGGCGGAACATACCCCAATTTACGAAATTTTTTCGGGTAATTCAACGGTGACGCAAGTGCCTTCACCGAGCGTACTTTCCAGGTTGATCTTGCCTTGCAGGAGGTCGAGGTAGCGCCGGACGATATGTAGCCCCAGGCCGGTGCCTTCGATATTGACCGCATTGCCGCCGCGGAAAAAGCTGCTGAACAAATGCTGCTGATCCTCTGCGGAAATCCCGATCCCCTTGTCCCGGACAAAGAGGACGACGCCACTTTCGGCGCCAGGGCCGGCCTGTAAATCGATGTGCGCGCCTTCGTCGGAGAATTTGACGGCATTGCTGAGCAGGTTGATCAGGATGTTCTTCACCAGCCGTTTGTCGGAGGTCAGCAGCTGATCGCCCGGATAGCTACAATGAATGACCTGATCTTTTTTGGCGATCGACTGCATTTCCTCGGTCACCTCTTCCATGAGCTCGCGCAGCGAAAACGAGGTTGGCTCTGCCATGACCTTGCCTTCTTCCAGCTTTCCGACGGAAAGAAAATCCTCCAGCAGGACATTGAGGTGCTTCACGGCATCTTTCGTACGTTTGATATGTTTGTCCCGCTTGTCCTGGTCTTCGGTAGTCGTATAGCGCGCCAGCAGGTTGGCAGAAGATAGGATAGTGCTGAGCGGTGTGCGGAACTCGTGGGAAGCCATGGAAACGAACCGGGATTTGATCTCATTCAACTCCTTTTCCTTGCTCAAAGACTCGCTGAGTTCCTCCTGGGATTTTTCCAGTTCCTGCAGGGCTTCGCGCAGGATACGCGTCCGCTGTTCCACTTTCGCTTCCAGCCCGGCATTCAGGTGGCGCATGTCTTCGGTGATTTTCTCCAACTGTTGCTGGCGGTTCAGCAATTCCTGCTCACTCGCTTTCCGCTCGGTGATGTCGACGATGAAAGCGATGACGAAGAGTTTGGCTTGTTCCCGGTAATAGCCAAGGCTCACTTCCACCGGGAATTCTGTGCCGTCTTTCTTACGGGCAAAGAGATCCCGGTTGCGGCCCATGGTCCGGTTGCTGGGCTTATGGTAAAATCCCTCGCGGTCATGCACATGGGTAGAGTGAAAGCGTTGGGGGATCAGCACGTCGATGGATCGCCCGGGCAGGTCGTTGGCCTCGTACTTAAACAGCCTGAAGGCGGCTGGATTCAACAGGACGATTTTTCCCTTGTCATCGGTGAGGATGATGCCTTCGGTGGCATGGTCGAAGAGCGCCTTGACCTGCTGCTGATCCGATTCGATGGATCGGTATAATTTTTTCACATAGAGGATGAATACGGTGGACAGCACGATGATGATCAGCGAATAGAGGTGCTCGAAGATAAGGTGGCGCTGGTCGAAACCCTCCTGGTGGTAGAAAGTGGCGATAATGACGAGGGCGACGCTGATAGCTCCGAATAGCTGCGTAAAATAGTCTTTTTGGAGAAACACGGTCAGCAAAATGGCAATCACCAGCCCTCCGTCGAACAGGCCGAAGGCGGGATACTGCCATTCCAGCACGGCAGATGTCAGGGTAACGATACTGCAGAACAGCAGGACATGGTAGGGCCTCTCTTTGAACATTTTCCCGGTTTGATGGCTAAAGATACGCGGACCCGAGGCCAAAAGGCTGAGAAAAATCATATCCGGGACTGATCTTTCTCAGGGCAGAACCGGCGAGGTGGAACTTGATGAGAATCAGGCGGCCCGGTGATGCCGCTCATGACCGGACCGGTCATCCTGTCGTTCCTTTAGAAAAAATTCGCATGGAGAAGATATTGCTGGCCATGGATGGGTATAGGCAAAATACGTATGCCATTGATTTTGCGTGTTATCTGGCGAAGCTGACCCACTCCCATCTGACGGGTGTATTCCTGGACGGCGCTCAGGACAGCGGTGAACCGGCGATCGTTACTTCCCCTATCGACCCGGGATTGCAGTACGTACAGTTGTTCCAGGCTGCCTGCCTGCGCCGGGACATAGCGGCAAAGGTACATCGCGACAGGGGCGTTCCGGTGGGGGACATCCTGCTGGAAAGCCGCTTTTCCGACCTCATCGTCGTAGACCCGGAGACGAGCTTTCGCAGGACGGATAATGATTTCCCCGGGCGTTTTGTCCGGGATGTGTTGCTGGCGGCGGAATGCCCGGTGGTCGTCTCCCCCTACCAGTTCGACGGGCTGAATGAAGTCATTTTTGCCTATAACGGCACCAGCTCTTCCGTCTTTGCGATCAAGCAATTCACCTACCTCTTCCCCGAGTTCCGCATCAAATCTGCCGTTGTAGTGCACGTGAGTAACGGCGCTGAACCGGCTATGGAAGAGCAGTATAAGATGAAGGAATGGCTGTCCGCCCATTATGACAAAGTAGAGTTTGTATTGCTGAAAGGAGATGCCTCGGACGAGCTGTTCGGTTATCTGCTGCAGCGGAAGAATGCCATCGTCGTAATGGGTGCCTACGGGCGCGGTATCCTGTCCCGCTTCCTCAAGCCCAGCCACGCCAGCTTACTCCTGCGGTCGATCAACCTGCCGATTTTTATCGCCCACCGCTGAACGCGACGCCCAATCGCGAAGCCCCCCGCGCCCGACCGCGCCCCCCGCGCCCGACCGATATCAGCCCCCTGCCTGACGAGGATCATAGGCCGCCGGCGACCAAACGAATAGTTTTATGCAAAATTGAGAATATGAAAAAGCTGCTGCTTCCCTTTGAAGGCGGTCACTATCCCCAGGAATTACTGGAATTCGTCAGTGCATTGCAGCCGATGGACCCGGTACTGCTGACGGCAGCTTTTGTCCCGGAATCTAAGCATGCAAACCTCGTGGGCGCCAGGGAATGGCCGGTATCGGCCCCCCTGTCCTGTTACGGCGACGAGGACCGGATGATCCGGTACAACAGCAAACAGTTAGAGCAATTCTGCAAGGATTCCGGCATCAGGCTGAAGATCCGGGAGAATAAGGAAGAAGCCGCCCTGCCCTGTCTGCGGAAAGAATCGCGCTACGCGGACCTGCTGTTGCTGGATAGCCGTCATTTTTTTGCGGACGTGGAGCAATCACAGCCGAACGCCTGGATCAGCGAGATGCTCCACCGCTCGGAATGCCCCGTATTGCTATTGTCCGAAAAGACTGCCCTTCCGGGCGAACTGATCCTCACCTATGATGGTTCGGCGGAATCGGTCTTTGCCATCCGTCAGTTTGCCTACCTCTTCCCTGAGTTTTGCCGCATACAGGCGACACTGGTATATGTCAACGAAGATCCGGACGCAAAGATCCCTGAAGAAGAATCGATCCGGGAATTGTGTGCGCTGCATTTCAAAAAGTTCCGCGTGCTGAAGTTGCAGCTGAGATCGGAAGAATTCTACCATACCTGGGTGGCAATGATGTCCAATCCCTGGCTGGTCTCAGGGAGTTTTGGCCGCCCCGCATTATCGCAGTTGTTTTCGACGAGCTTTTCTATGGAATTGATCAGGGAACACCAGGTGCCGGTATTCATTGCGCATAAATAGCCACCCCCGCCTCAAAAACGCCATCGTCTCGTCCCATAGACACCCCCGTCTCATCGCCCCCGTCCGATCGCCCTTCTCACATACTCCCGACGGTCTCCCCGGCTTTTTCGAAGCGGCCGGTCTTGCTGTCAAGCCGGATGCGCAACGCAATGCCTTCAATTTGCCCCAGCGATTCCGCACCAAAAGGCCACTCCTCCTTGAGCTTGGTCGTCTGGCTGGTGATGGCAGGCAGGCGACGATCGTACAGCTTTTGCAGCGCATCCATCCGCAGTGCCGGATCGGTCAGTTCTTCGAATACGCCATGGGCAATAACGGTCTGCCAGTTGGCCAGGTTCTCGATGATTTCGACTTCAAAGCACACGGTGGGATTCTTCCGGAGGATATCGATCTTGAGCCCCTCATGGGTATGACAATAGACGTACTGCCCGTCGTAGACGTAGCTTATTGGTATCACATAGATCTTCTGCCCGTCACTACAGCCGATACGGCCGAGGACGGCTTGATGGAGAAGGTTGTCTATTTCGCCGGAAGTGAGTTGCCCCATCATAATGGTAGATTTTAGCCATGAAGATAGGGTGGGGGTGTGGCCGAAAAGATGAGGAAGGTCAGGTGGGAATATGAGAAGGCACAGGCAGCGTAACCGTAAAGGTAGAACCCTCGCCCGGTTCCCCCCTCAGGCCAATATCGCCGCCCATGAGATCGAGATACCGCTTGCCAGGGACACAAAGCGTGATTTCATTTCACTTAACTCCTTTTCCAGCCGTATGGTCTCCAGCATGTCCTGTTCGGCCTTTTTCTGGTCGCTGATATCGCGCGTGATCTTGGCGAATCCTTTCAGGATGTTTTTATCGTCAAAAATAGGAGTGAAGATGACATCGGCATAGAAGATCGACCCATCCTTGCGTTTCCGCAGCCCGATGCTTTCGTATCGGCCTTCCTCCAGCGCGCGGCGAAGATTCAGATAGGGCTCGCCGCGCTGGGTGTCTTCATCCGTATAAAAGACGGAAATAGGCTGACCGATGATCTCGGCTTCCGTGTAGCCTTTGATCTGCTGGGCGCCCTTGTTCCAGCTCATGACCCGTCCCTCGGGGTCGATCAGGAAAATAGCATAGTCTTTCACATGGCGCACCAGGAACCCGAATCGTTGTTCCAGTTCCTCCCGGTCGCTGGCAGCGGCTCTCCGGCTGCTGAAATGGAAAAGGACAAAAAGCAATAAGGCAACCATCAGCAACCAGATGCCCAAACCCAGCGGCAGACTGATGTGTTGGTGCGGATCCAGCACGGCGATCAGGAGCAGCCCCAGGCTGCTGCCAAAAAGTCCGCCCAAAAGAAGATAAATCGTTCGCCGGGAATGGGCCATAAACCATGAAAATACTACAATTGCCAGTAATTTGCATATATGAATCAATTCCCACTTCCGCCAACCATGCAGGCCATGGTGCTCAACCAGCCGAAAACAAGACTCGTCTTATCGACCCTGCCGTTACCCGCGCCGGCCGAAGGCCAGGTCTTGATCAAATTGATAGCCTGCGGGATCTGCCGGACGGACCTGCACGTGGTGGACGGCGAGCTTACCCAGCCTAAGCTGCCCCTGATCCCGGGACATGAAATCGTCGGTAGGGTGGTTGGAATGGGAAACGCCACGACCGGGCTGCAGACAGGTGACATCGTGGGTGTGCCCTGGCTGGGTTATACCTGCGGCATTTGCCGCTATTGTAAGGCCGGTAAGGAAAATCTTTGCGAGAACGCCCTGTTCACCGGCTATACTCTCGATGGTGGTTATGCGGAATACACAGTAGCCTACGCGAAATTCTGTTTTCCCATCGACGCGCAATATGCTAACCCGTCTGGTGCGCCTTTGTTGTGTGCCGGCCTCATCGGCTACAGGTCCTGGTCGATGATCCCCTCGTCTGCAGAGAATATTGGCTTGTACGGTTTCGGGGCAGCTGCCCATATCCTGATCCAGGTGGCGCGCTACCAGGGTAAAAAGGTATATGCGTTTACCCGCGACGGTGATAAAGCAGGACAGGCTTTTGCATTAAAGATGGGCGCCGTCTGGGCAGGCGACTCCTCCGCGCTTCCGCCGGTGTTGCTGGATGCAGCGATCCTCTTCGCTCCTGTAGGAAGCCTCGTGCCCCTGGCGCTGAAGGCGACGGACAAGGGCGGGTCGGTCATCTGCGGCGGCATCCACATGAGCGATATTCCCTCTTTCTCTTATGATTTGTTATGGGAAGAACGGATACTCCGTTCCGTAGCGAATCTCACCCGGAAGGACGGCTGGGAATTCCTCGCACTCGCGCCAAAAGTTCCCGTGCGCACGCAGACGACGGTATTCCCTCTCGAACAGGCCAACGAGGCGCTGGAGGCGCTACGGTCCGGTAAGTTTGAAGGAGCGGCGGTGCTGGTGCCCCCTACGGATGCGCAATAAAAATAGGCACCCGGTGGTTGCGTATGACGTCTTCCGAAAAACTACGCTTACCGAGATACGACACCGGCGACCGCCCAAAGGACCCGCTGATCAGCAGTACATCCTGCTTTTCGCTGATCCAGGTGGGAAAATATTCGGCGGCATTGAAGTGCAGTTTCGAAAAGCTCATAGAATTGAATTTCAGCCGGGTGAATTGTTGCAGCGGCTCCAGGTCGGGAATATGGTCGGATTCACCCTCATGGACATATAGAATTTCCGTCGGCAAATCGGTCAGCCAGGGAAACAGGTAACAGAACTGTTTGATGGCATACAGGCTTTCGCGGCTGCCATCATAGGCTATAAAAAGATGCCGCAGCGTGCCGAAATTTTCCGGTATGACGAGCACGGGACATTCAGCGTCATGAAGCGCTTCCCGCAGGTAATGATTGGGCTGCCTGTTTCCCGTTTCGGCAAAGAACAGTTGCCCGCTGATGAGTATGAGATCCGCAAAACGGCTTTCTTTGACCAGCAGGGCCTTGTTCCATTCCTCGTCGTTCTCATGTATCGAATAGGGAATATATTGCTCCTCGCACTGGCGGGCGAAAAGCGTCTTGTGCGTAGTCAGCCATTCTTTTTCGTTGTCTTCCAATTCCATGATGGGCACCAGGTTGGCGCTCGCAGTGGCCGCCGCCAGGGTAGAATAGTCGACGGCCCGGAAGAACAGCCCTCGCGCATGCACCCGCTCGTTTTCCTTCATCGCGCCAAGAAACGCAAGTGGCCCCTGGGGAAATTGATGTCCGGCACCGACAATAAGTACCTGTTTCATAGCAAAGATGTTGTTATGATGGAAAAGTACTTCCGTTTTGACCGCAGGTAACTGACCGGCATCATAGCCGGCAATGATTTTGAACATCCTCACCTATTGGCTACACATAATCGAACAGCCCCATGAAGCCAAAGTCCATATGCAACTGCATATGACAATGGAACAAGGTTAGCCCGGGATTATTCGCAATAAAGTCAATCTCCAATTCCTGAAACCCTCCCAGCATGACCACGTCCTTCATAATCCCGGCGGTGGGCTTGCCGCCAATCCGGGTAATTTCAAAGCTGTGCCGGTGGAGATGTATAGGGTGAAGATCGTCGGATGCGTTGCGCATCCTGAGGCGGTAACGTCTGCCTTCTTTTACGTGCCACATGGGTTTCATATTCATCATATCGAAGGCCTCACCATTGATGGTCCAGCGGTTGAAGCCGCCCGCGGCAGCCTTTTGCTTCGCAAACAGCATATCGATGGTTTCATCGGGTTCCGCTGCCGCAGCGTCATTCCGGCCAAACAAGATATAATCCCAGGTAAAAGGCCCTGGCTTTACCCATTGGGGCTTGCCATGGTGCCCCGCATACCGGACAACGGTACCCATTCCGTTGCCGCGGTCATCATCTGCCAGGTCCCCCATGATCCAGACACCCGGGTTGTTCATCTCTACAATGGCAGAAATACGCTCCGCCGTACCAATCCACAGAACGGGCACGGTCGCGGGATGGGGCACGGGATTCCCGTCGAGGGCGATGACCTTGAAGTGGTGCCCCGGCAGCGCCAGGCTGCGGATCTCCGTAGCGCTCCCATTGATGATATGGAAAAGGATGCGTTCGCCTTGCTTCACTTCTATGGGTTTGCCATGTCCTAGCTGATGACCGTTGATCGTAAATACTTTGTATCCCACTTCGTACCCTTTGGGCAGGTTGGCGGATAGCTTTTCGGCTTTGTCCTGCATGGCTTTTAGTTCCGGGATCTCTTTGCCGGCCAAAAAATCCATGGCCATGTCGCCGCCACGCATGAAGTAGGGCTCGAATTCCTTTAACATAATAAATTCTTCCCGGTCGTAATGCAACGGATCTTCGCGATCAGAGTGCAACGGGAAACCGGCTGCGCCGTTGTGCTGGTCAGGCGGGCTGGCGGGTTCTATATAAACGGGCCCGACCTGACCGCTGTATTGACCGGCGCTCAGATCGCCACCTGCGATGACATGGGTATGGTAAAACCTCAACCCCGACGGTTTGGGCACAAAGATTTCCCGGCGATGGCCGTGCGGCGGGATATAGGGGGTTCCTTCTTCTGCCGCGCCATCCACATCGACCGGAATGAATTGCCCGTGCCAGTGGAATTGCTCGGGGCGGTCGGTGTCGTTGTAGATATCGACGATGGTGCGCTCCCCTTCTTTGAATCGCAGGAGTGGTCCCGGGAATTGTCCGTTATAGGTGGTGGTGCTGATGATATGCTGGGGGCCGACTTCGACAAGGCCTGTCCCGATACGCAGCGTATAATCGGCATGCTCTTCTGCCCCCTCCGTAACGGCAACCGGGCGCACGGTATGAGCAACCTGGCGCGCGGTATGTTCCTCCGACCCGATCAGCCCTGTCAGGCTGAGGTGCGCCAGGCCGGCAGCTGGAAGGATGGAACTGCCCAATTTCACGAACGTACGTCTATCCATAGACATTTTATTTAAATTTCCAATACGCCGAAGTCCCCGCCTTGCGTTCATCCGTGGCTTTCCCCACCAGGGTATCCCCCGTCTTCAGATCGCCAAATACTTCCACCCCCGCGTCGGTGGTCATCCCCTGCCGGACATCTACCCATTGCGCTTTTCTATCCGTTACGCGAATGACAAATTTCCGTTCCAGCGTAGTCACGACGGCGGCCGGTGGCAGGACGAAGGACGGAGCGCTCCGGCCCATGACGATCCTCGCATAGACGAAGGTACCGGCCTTCAGCAGGTATTTGCCGTTGTCCACGTCAAATTCCCAGAGCTCGGTGCGGGTAGCAGGATCGATAGTCTCCGTTTTGCGGGTCAGCAAACCGGTAAAACGTTGCTCAGGATAGGCGTCTACGCTGAAAGTCAGGTTCTTATTGCCATTGCCTGCCGAGACGTATATCTCCGGGACGGCTACCCGTAGGCGGAGGGTACGATTATCCTGCACGGTCAGCAGCATGGAATTGGCGCTGACCAGGGCTCCGGGATCGGCTTTACGGGCGGTGATCACCCCGTCGAAGGGCGCGGAGATGTATAGGTAACCGGATACTTCTTTATAGGCCATGGTCTGCTGCCGCAGGGCTTCATACGTGGCACTGTCGGCAAGCATCTGGTTCCGGCTGTTGACGAGGTCCACCGGGGCTACGATGCCGGGAGAAGGACTTTGCGCCGCCTGGTACAGGCGAGTATAATTGTCGGCACTGGCCGTCAGCTTGGCCTTGGCAGCCTGCAGCGCGGCCATGGATTGCGCCACCTGGGTATTGACCTCCGGCGCCTCGATGACAGCCAGGGTCTGCCCCTTGCGGACCCGGTCTCCAATATCGACTTTCATGGCCTGCACATAGCCCTGGACCTTGGCATAGAGATCGGTTTGCAGATAGGGGAGAAGCTCCCCGGGCAACTCGACCGTTTTGGTAAAGGTCTCGGTCTTCAGCAGGAATACTTGCACGGTATCTACGGCCGCGCCGGCAGCGGCTGATCCGGCTGTCGCAGATGGGCCGCCTGTCGCAGACGATCCTGGGGTCGCTCCCGCGGAGGCGTCCTTATTGCCGCTGCCGCAGGCAGTCACCAGAACCAGCGTGGCGCCAAAGGCGAGTGAACATAGGCTGAATGAATATTGCATATTATGAAATGTCATTGTGATGAGGGGTTATATCGTCAGGATACAGGGATACGGCCCGGTAGGCTTTCCGGCCGGCCAGCCATTGGTAGACATGGGGCAGGAAGAACAATACGCTCACCGCGGAAAAGAGCAGGCCGCCGATCACAGCCATGCCCAGGGGCGCAGTCTGATCGCCGCCTTCGGTCAACCCCAGGGCCATAGGGATCATCCCGGCGATCATAGCAGTGCTGGTCATCAGGATAGGTCGCAGCCGGTTGCCCGCAGCAGTCATTTGAAACGCCGTAGCCCCGGACTTCCTCAGCTGTTCGGCATTGGTGATGAACAGCACCGCGTTCGCGATGGCCACGCCCACGGCCATAATGGCGCCCATATAAGATTGGATGTTCAGCGTGTTGCCGGTGAGATACAGCAGCAACAAGGCGCCGGCGACCACAGCCGGGATCACCGACAAGGTGACGACCGCTACCCTGAACGACTGGAAGTAAATAGCCATGGCCAGGAAGATGACGACGATTGCGACGATAAGACCGAATTGCAGGCTTTGCAAAGTCTGGTCCAGAAGGTCGGATTGGCCGCGCAGCAGAATCCTGGCGCCGGGGGGCAGCTTGCCCATGTCGGCAATGGCCCCGCGTACCTGTTTAAAAACCGCTCCACGGTCCTCGGGCTGGATATTCGCGGTGATGGTAATATAACGCTGCTGGTTCAGCCGGTCATATTCGCCAGGCACGGTAATGTGTTTCCAGGTAGCCAGTTCATTCAGATAATGGGTGCGCCCGTCATTACCCGCAGAGACCGGGATCGCCTCCATCTGGGCAGTGCTGTTCATCCGGTAGGAGGGATATTGCACCTGCACCTGGTAGGCAGTTCCTGTCGTCCGGTCCAGCCAGTAGCTGGGCGACGTGAACCGGCTGGAAGACGTCGCCGCAACCGTTGAACGGGCTACCTGGTCACCGGAGATACCCAGCTGCCCCGCCCGGACCCGGTCCACATCCAGCTTGATAGCCGGATAATCCAAAGGCGTGGCGATCTGCAGGTCCCGTAACCCGGAAATTCCAGCCAGCTTCTGCAGTAATTTCTGCGCCGTCTTTTTTCCTTCATCCAGGTTCCGGTTGACGACGGCTATTTCAACGGGATTATTGCTGCCGAGGTTCAGTACCTGCTCCACGATATCCCCCGGTTCAAAGGATATTTTTACCCCCGGCATGGCCCCCGCAACAGCGGCGCGTAGCCGTTCCCGAAAGTCGGCAATAGGTATCGTGCCGGGTTTCAGTTTGATCTTGGTGACCGATTCGTTCGGCCCACTGGTCCACAGGTAAATATAGTTGACGGGATAACTCGTGGGCTGCGTGCCGATGAAGGCGGAAGTGATCTCCGTATGACCTTTCCCGGCTATGCTGTCGGCCAGGGAAAGTAATTTTCGGGTGGCGTCCTCGGTCCGCTCGAAACGCGTGCCCACGGGCAGCCGCAACCGCACCTGCGCCTGACCGCTGTCGGTGCCGGGAAACAGCGCAGTCCCTGTCAGCCTGAACAGCAGCCAGACGAGGCCAATGGTCACGACCACAAAGACAGTACTGATAAGTATATAGCTGTCCCGTAGACGTCCGCCGCGGCGGACATAGCCTACTTTGAACCTCTCAAACGCCCCCTGCCTCGCCGGCCGATCCCCTCCTCCCAAATGATGCCGGAGTATCCAATTGGCCACCACAGGGACAAAAGTCTGAGACAGCAGGAACGAGGCAATCATCGCAAAGCCTACCGCCATCGACAACGGAAGGAACATGGCCCGCGGTACGCCGTTCATGAAGATGGCCGGTACGAAAACAGCCAGGATGCTCAGCAGGATGAGCAGCTTGGGACCGGCAATTTCCATACAGGCATCGGCAATGGCCCGGCCCTTTTCTTTTCCCATCTCCTGGTGCCGGTGAATGTTTTCGATGGTCACGGTCGACTCATCGACCAGGATACCCACCGCCAGGGCCAGCCCCCCGAGGGTCATGATATTGATCGTCTGCCCGAACAGATACAGCATAGTCGCGGCCGACAACAGTGCCAGCGGAATGGTCATGATCACGATGAGAGCGCTACGCCGGTCGCCCAGGAACAACAGCACTACCAGCCCGGTCAATACAGCGCCCAAACCGCCTTCGAACAACAGGCTTTCCAACGAGTGGATCACATAGCCGGATTGGTCGAATTCATAGGTCACCTTGATATCCGCCGGAATGGCGGCCTGCATGTCCGGCAGCGCCGCCTTCACCCGCTGTACGACATCCCAGGTGGAAGCATCAGCGCGTTTGGTCACCGGGATATAGACCGAACGTTTGCCATTGATCAGCGCATAGCTGCTGGTAATATCGGTGCCCAGCGTCACGGTGGCGATGTCCCGGATATAGACCGCCGGCCCGTTGCCGAGCTCCAGGGGTACGCTTTGCAGATCCTGCACATTCTCGATCACGCTGTTCTGCGGAGTCAGATAGGTGCTGTCGCCGATACTCACGTCTCCGGCGGGTGTAATGCTATTGAACCTGACAAGGGATTGCACGACCTGGTCGGGCGACAGATTGTAACCCCGTAACTTTTCCGGGTCCACAGTGACGACGACCGTCTTTTGGTTGCCGCCGAAGGGCGGCGGAGCAGAGACCCCCGGCAGGGTAGAAAACATAGGCCGCACCCGGAAGAGGGCCAGATCCGATATTTCTCCCAGGGAACGACTGTCGGAACTGAAGACCAACTGCCCGACAGGGACGCTGCCGGCGTCAAAACGGGTAATGAAGGGCGGCACGGTGCCGGGAGGCATAAAAGCCCTGGCCCGGTTGACATAACCGACGACTTCCGCCATGGCCTGGCTCATGTCCGTGCCCTCGTTAAATTCTATTTTGATCAGCGCCGCCCCCTGGATACTTCTGGAATCCACATATTTTACCCCGGTGATATACAGGAAATGATATTCATAATAGGAGGTCACGAAACCTTCCATCTGGTCCGGCGACAGGCCACCATATGGCTGGGCAACGTACACCGTGGGAAGACCCAGCCGTGGAAAGATATCGATCTTCGTATTCCGGATGGCCAAATAGGAAAAGAATAGGATGGCAATCACCGTCACCAGGATCGTGATAGGATGTCGCAGTGCCGAAATGATGAGTTTATTCATGATCGGTGATTATTGGATCTGATCTGTAAATAAGGTAAGGTCTCCGCTGGCCACAGCCAGTTCCAACAGGGCCTTCCAGGATTGGATGCGGACGTTGGTGCCGGCCACCTCGGCCTGCAGGAGCTGGAATTGAGCTGCGGTCAGCCGGGTAAAATCAATCAAACCGCTCCGATAGCTCAACTGCAAACCCCGGTAGGCGTCCGACGCCGCCTTCAGCAGAGAGGGGGCATACCCGGCCTGCAGCTCGCTGGAGCGCAGGTTCGACCTGGCCACCTGGATCTGCTTTTCGAGGTTGATAGCCACCTGCGAAAGCCGTTCTTCGTCGGCCTTCAACAGGTAACGGTACTGCTGCTTGCGAAGATGCACACCGGTGAACTGCAGGATAGGGAAGCTCAGTTGGAATCCCAACCCATAATTGAACCGATCCAGGTTCCAGGCCTGTCCATCCATTACCACCCCATTATACTGCACACCCGATCCCCGGGCGTAGGCATTGGCCCAGAGATCCAATGTCGGGCGCCAGGCCCGCTCGACCTGCTGCAGATTGGCCTGGCTCAACGCTTTCTGCCCCGCATATAGCCGGTAGGTAGGGCTATTGGTAAAAGATCGGGCCGTATCCGTCCACGCCGGGACACGGGTAGCCAGCAGGGTGTCGCTAAGTACGACGCTGTCCGCTCCCTCCGGGATGCCTGTCAGCCGGGTAAGCTCCAATACCTGGGCGTCAGAGAGCTTTTGTGCGCCAAGATAGTCCATCTCGGCCTGGGCCGACACGGACTGGAACTGTACGGTGTCTACACCCGCCCGCAGGCCTTGCCTTGCAAGGACTAACGACTGCTCCAGGGCCGCATCGGCCCGGGCAACTCCCACCTGAAGACTCCTGGCGACACCTTTCAGGTAGACTGCTTCCATATAGGCCGTTATGACCGCGAATTGTTGTAGGAACAGTTGTTCGTCGTAGTGGGCATTCGCCAGGCGGAATTGAGCGGCAGCCTGCCCTTCGGCAGCGGCCCTTTGCCCGAAAGTGAATGGCTCCCATTTGAGCAATGCCGCCAACGCGGAGGTAGGAACGGAAAGGTCCCTGTTAATCGCTTGCGCAGGGCCTTCCATGGGCATAAGCAGGCCGGAATAATAGGTGCCGTTGACGTTGTTAAAGGTAAAATAATCCGCCTGATAGCCGACTGTAAGGTCGGGCACCAGGGTATTTTTTGCCAGGTCGACATTGTAGCCGGTAGCCCGGGCCTGGTCACGGGACGCGGCAAGCTGCGGCTGATTGGTTTCGGCTAGCTTCAGAGCCTCCCTGATCGACAGGATGCGACCCTGCGCCTGGCTTCGGGGCAGCTGTACTACGAACACCATGCATGCGCACGCTAAAATGGTCCAGGATCTTGTATACATAGAACAGTTGGCTTTCGTATTGAAGGCGGCCTTTCAGAGCCCCCGGCCTTTCAAGGCGCCTCCAAAGCTAGACAGCGATTTAGGATAAATTTTGGAAGTTGGGGAGTCTAAGCCTGTGGGGAGTCTACACTTGCGCGAAGACCACAGTGATCCGGTGGATATTTTCCCCGTAATGATAGTGAAGATCAAAATGGTAGATGCCACAAATTCGTTGGACGAGTGAAAGGCCCAAGCCCGTTGTTTTTGACTCTTCCCTTCCCTTTTTGAACCGTTCGAACAGTCGCTCTGGTTCTCCTTCGATGGAATGTCCGCTGTTTTCGACGATCAAGGCCCGGTTATCCAGCCGGACATTGATAAATCCATTGGGAATATTATGCACAAAGGCATTGTTGATGAGATTGCTCAGGAGAATGTCAAGAAGAGAGCCATTAGCTTTTACCCGGATGCCCGGTTGAATCGACCTGTGAATCACAGGCAGATTCCCTCCATGATGCTCCTGGTAATGGGCCAGCAGTTTTTCAATGGCCTCGGATACTCCGACAGGCGATTGGCCGGGGTACTGGTGGTTGTCGATTTTGGTTAGCAGCAGCAGATTTTTATTCAGCTGGCTAAGGCGGTCATTGGCCTCCGTAATATCAGCCAGCAAACCGGCCGTCTCTTCGTTCAGCGTAGAAGAATCGATCAGCAGATCCAGCTTCGACCGGATGATGGCCAGCGGCGTCTGTAATTCATGTGAGGCGTTTTCTGTGAATTGCTTTTGATTGCTGTAGGCCTGGTTGACATGACCGATCAGATGGGTAATGACCTGGTTGAGCTGGTCGAATTCCCGGGTGCCGGTATGCCCGTCCAGGGGCAGGGACTGGTTTTGGTTGATATCATAGCTCTGCATGGCTTTCAGGGTGGTATAGAACGGCTGCCACAATAGACGGCTACTTTTTCGATTGATGACCACAATGGCGACCAGCAGTAAAATAAAAACAAATACGTCGGCTATAAAGACTTTAATGATCAGATGCGTGATCTCCCGGGAAGAAATATAGGTGGTCAACTGATAAGGTTGACCGTTCAATACATGCTGCTCAGTCAATATCTTGAAGGGCTCCCAATCCTTACCGACCGGGTAATAAATGGCCGTGTCCCGCTGGATATCCAGAAAATCGCTACGGACAGGGCTCCCTTTGGCCAGATCATATTCGCCCGTGATGTGCACGGCAGGCCTGTCACGGTTGGCTACGATCGCATTCCAGATATTTTCCTGTTTTAATTCCAGCTGCTCTTCCTCCATATGATGCGCGTGCGTGCTCATCAGGATATAAAATAATCCTGTCCCAACCAGCAAAACCAGCGGAAGCCAGATCAGGAAATAACGGGTGCTTTTTTGTTGCAGGGTCTTGGTCATAAGAACAGTTTATAGCCTAAGCCATAGACGGTGTGAATGATCTCATGGCACCCCTTTTCTTTCAGCTTCCTTTTCAGGTTTTTGATATGGGAGTAAACGAAATCGAAAGAAGGGATTTGTTCAGAAGGCCCGTCATGAATGTGTTCGGCGATAGCCTGCCTGCTGACCACCCGGTTCTTATTGGTCATTAGGAAGAGCAGCAGGTCGAATTCGTTCTTGCTTAAGGGTATGGGTTGTTCGGAGTAGATAATGGTCCTGGATAACAGATCGGCCTTCAGGGGTCCCACCTGAAGCACATTGGCCCCCGCGGCGTATTTCCTGCGGATCAGCGCCCTTACCCGCGCATTGAGCTCGGACAGATGGAAGGGTTTGGTCAGGTAATCATCGGCGCCGAGATCCAGTCCGTCGATCTTGTCGTCCAGGGAGTCACGGGCGGAAATGATAATGACGCCGTCGCGACTCTTATTTTGACGCAGGTATTTCAGCAATTGTAACCCGCTCCCGCCGGGCAGGTTAATATCGAGGATGATGCAGTCATATTGAAAGTCCTCGATCTTAGCGATGCCTTCGGGATAAGAACCGGCCGTATCACATATAAATTTTTCCTGATTGAAATATTGGACGATACTCGCCAACAGGCTGCGCTCATCTTCGATGACCAGTATTTTCATGCTGGAGATTTTTGGTAAGTTACACTATTCGGCATATCGGCGAATGCCAAAATCTCCAAAAAGCCTTCAGAATTGACGCCTATCTTCGTCACTCATTATTTTAGGCGTTTCTATCCCTCCAAACCGGCGATGTAGATTTGCAAAAAAATGGATATGAGAAAATGGCTTTTATTGATCATGGCAGGATGTACAATCCCTTTTTGGACGTTTGCGCAGGACAACTACGAAATCCAGGTCTACGCTTCCCCCACCGTGGGGAAAGATACGACCATGGTGGAGTTGCACAGCAACTACAGCTTTATTGGCAACACTGCATCGGCCGGTGTCGTGTCCACCAATCACATGGACAGGGAGACCATCGAGATCACCCACGGCTGGACCCCCTGGTTCGAAACCGGCTTTTACATTTTCAACGATATCGGCGATATGGGCCGGACCAATTATGTCGGCAGCCATATCCGGCCTCGCGTCATGGCACCCCTGGAATGGAACTGGCCGGTCGGAGCCAGCATTTCATTCGAGGGCGGTTTTGTCAAGGACGGGTATGACCCGGATATCTGGACCCTCGAGATCCGGCCCATCATCGACAAGCAACTGGGTCCCGTCTACCTGGCCCTCAACCCGGTCGTAGATCTCACCTTCAAAGGTGCCGACGCGGGAAGGGGGCCGATTTTTGCCCCCGATTTCAAATTCAGCTACCAGATCGGCAAGGTCTGGGCCCCGGGCATAGAATATTACGGCTCATGGGGGCCCTTCCAGCATTTCGACCGCATCAGCGTCCAGCAGCACCAGCTGGTCATTGCAGTCGACGCCGACTTCGATCCCCGCTGGGAGTTCAACGCAGGCTACGTATTCGGCCTGACGCCCAGCATCGACCGCAGCATCTTCAAAGTCATCATCGGCAGAAGGTTCGGTGGCGGCAAGCATGTGACCCACAACGCCGCAGCGATGCGGCACACGGATTGGTAAGTATAAATCACTTTAAATGAGCACAATACACACCCTACCCCTGACCAGCCATCCGTCGCCGGTCACCTTCGTCGAACCCCATTCCCGAGCCATCCGGATATGGCATTGGACTTTTTTTGTTGTTTTAACCGCTTCACTGACAACCGTACTCTTCGGTTCTACGTTATTCCGGACGAGAGATAACATTGCCGGCGTGCAACAGGAACTGCAGGAAAAAGGCCTGACCGCCTCCAAAGACCAGGCAAGGTCGGTGGCCCATGCCTATAGTGATAAACTTTGGGATCTGCACAAGTATATCGGATTCGCACTGGTTGGCTTGCTGCTGTGCCGCATCGGCATCGAGATCGTTCAACCCGGTGATGAGCGGCTGCGGACGAAGATCAAAAAGGCGGCGGGTTTTAGAACGTCCGGACTTCGCCCCGGAGATGACGCGGCAAAAAGGTTCGTGCAGCACTACGGCAGGGTAAAATGGATGTATGTGATCTTTTATGTGCTGATAGGAACGATGGCCCTGACCGGCCTGGGACTTGCCTTTGAAGATGTACCGGTGTTCAAAAACTGGCACCGCGGGATCACGAAAGTGCACCAGTTCGTGCAATATTTTATTTATGCCTTCATTCTCATCCACCTGGTGGGGGTCATTAGGGCAGATCTGGGCAGGCACAAAGGACTGGTGTCGGGAATGATCCATGGAAAGGGCGACAGGGAGGATTAAAGGAAGTCCATGTCCACTCGGATCTCCCCGAATTCCATATGGATCAACAACTGACCACAGGCATCAACAGCATTATGGGTGCGCAAAGGCTATTCAAAAGAGGCATGAAACTGATGGGCAATCACTTCGAGATGAGTGTGGTTGCAGCAGATGAAACGTGGGCCGGCGAGTGTATCGACGTGGGGGTGGCAGAGATCCAACGGGTCGAACGGTTGCTCACGACCTACAGCGAGGACAGCGAAACCAACCTTATCAACCGGCAGGCCGGCATCGCTCCGGTCAGGGTTTCGCAGGAAACATTCGATATCATCGATCGCTCTTTGAGAATTTCCCGGCTGACCCAGGGGGCCTTCGACATCACCTATGGGTCGGTGGACAAACGTCTTTGGAATTTTGATCCGGACATGACATCCCTCCCGGACCCTGCGACGGCCAGCCGAATGGTACGGTTGATCAATTACAGAAATGTCATTCTCAATAAGGCGGATACCACGGTCTTTTTGAAAGAAGAGGGGATGAGGATAGGCTTCGGTGGCATCGGCAAAGGATATGCTGCCGAAAGGGCGAAGACGGTCATGCGGCAAAAAGGAGCGGCCAGTGGCATCGTCAATGCCTCCGGCGACCTCACGGTATGGGGATACCAGCCCGATGGCAAACCCTGGACTATCGGTATCGTCAATCCCAACGCCGCAGGGCAGGTATTCTCTTATCTGGAGGTCGTGAATATGGCCATCGCAACCTCGGGCAATTATGAGAAATACGTCATGATCGGTGGCCGGCGTTATTCCCATACGATCAACCCCAGGACAGGCCTGCCTGTCACGGGCGTCAAGAGCGTCACCATCCTCTGCCCGAATGCCGAACTGGCCGACGCCATGGCTACGCCCGTCATGATCATGGGCATCCGGGCCGGGCTGGACATGATCAACCAGATAAAAGATATCGAGGCCATTGTGATCGATGACGAAGACCGCATTTATACGTCGAAAAACATTCGCCTGACCTGAGAATTCGTCATCTGAACAAAATCAGCGTTATCGTAAAATCAACCATATGCAGCTACCTGTCGGTAAAGTATTCTTGACGGCTATTGCGCTTGCCGCCTGCCTGGCGTCCTGCCAGCCTGTAAAAGAGTACCAGAAAAACCGTATCAACGATTCCGAAATGACCCTCAGCAACCGCAAGGTCGAAAAGGAAGAGATCAATATGGAATCCTACCGGGAAGGATCTTCCGGCGCCAATGGCGGGAAGACCGGCGGCGGATGTGGTTGTAATTAAGCCTCCGTTACCCTAAAATCAACACATGAGAAGAATCTGTCTGACTGTTACCGGAATGTGCCTGATGATCCTGCATGCCTTTTCGCAAGGATCACCCAAAGACACCAGCGCCTTCAAGTCCAGGCCGTTGAAGCTGGATGAAGTGGAGTTCGTTTCCAGCTATTACGATCAGACTGCCGACAAGTCCGCTGTCTCCGGCGGCCAGTTGGGCGCCATCGGTAATGCCGACGTGACGGACCTATCTAATGGCATTGAGCTCAAATTTGTCGGCTACGATCCGCAAGGGCGTAAAAACACACTGACGGGCGGACTCGGGTTCGACCATCATACCGCAGCCTCGCAGGCCTATGTAGATCTCAACGGGACAGCCAAAAATTACGGCAACCGACTGTATCCCACCCTCGACTGGACGATCGAAAATGGCGTGAAAGGCAGCAGTTTCGGTATCGGCTCCTATTATTCGGCAGAACACAACTACTATCACTCTATCGGGTTGAATACATCCTTTTCCAAAAAGAACCATCACAACGGCGAGTTCAGCGCAAAGTTCAGCGGCTATTTCGACAAGATTAAAATGATCTACCCCTCCGAACTCATCCCGGTCGACTCTATCCAGGTTACTACCGGAACCACCACGGATAGTGTCGTGTACGTCACTACAGCCAGCGGCCGCACAGAGGCGTTGAGCTATAGCAGCACCGGTCAGGAGACGGTCACGGAATCCGCCGGCACAGCGATTCCCTCCCGCTCCAGGGACTCTTACTCCGCTTCCTTTGCTTTCACCCAGGTGATCAATACCCGGATGCAAGGTGCATTATTGCTGGATCTGGCCTATCAGAGCGGCTACCTCGGCCTGCCCTTCCACCGCGTATATTTTGCCGACAGCAGCACAGCGGTCGTGGAAAAACTGCCGTCGCAGCGGTTTAAATTGCCTGTCGGATTCCGGCTGAATTATTTCCTCGGCGACAATATCATCATCAAAACTTACTACCGCTTTTACATCGATAGCTGGGGGCTGAGATCCCATACAGCCGGCATCGAAGTGCCGGTAAAGATCACCCCTTTCTTTTCCATTTCTCCCTTCTACCGGTATTACATCCAGACGGCCGTCAATTACTTTGCACCCTATCAAAAGCACACGGCGGCAGATGAATATTATACCAGCAATTACGCCCTGTCGGCCTTTTCCGCCAATTTAGTCGGCGTGGGCCTCCGGCTGGCGCCGCCCAAAGGCATCATCGACAAGCACTTCAACACCATCGAACTCAGGTATGGCCACTACACCGAGACCACCGACCTCGTATCGAATGTGATTTCGCTGGACCTGAAGTTCAGATAGAAGCCCGGCTCTCAGCATTTTGTTCATGATGTTGGCTTATACCCCATCGCTAAAGACCAATCTGAAATGGAGATGACAGGGTTAAAATGTATGGGTTATGCCCAGCCCCAGGCCTATATAATAGGGATAAGTGAGATATCTCCCATTCGAATTGATCGACGTCAGCGCATTCTTGGAAGTGACCATCAGGTTCAGCGACCAATTCGCCCGAAAGGCATATTGCATTTCTGTTTTAAAGATCAGGCCGTAATTGATTTTTCGAAGGCCATACAGCGTGACAATCGATTCGGGCTGCTGACCGGAGGTTCCCTCGACGACGGTGGCAACTTTGGCACTCGTCAGGATATTACCGATGACCCCGGCCCCGGCAAGGAAGGTGAAATGTTTGGATGTGAAGATATAGGAGGCGATGATAGGAATAGACAGGTAGTGTAGCCTGCTCGAGGATTTATCCGTCTGAACGCTGTCGCCCGTAGCCACAGTGGAGGGGAGAAATCCATAGCCGGTTGGGGTATTGAACTGATATTTGGTGGCGCCGTTATTGCCCGCTACCGCATAGGCGATGGTAGGGTCGCTGATGCTGTTGGACCAGGAATAAATGAGACCCGATTGAAGGACCCATCTTTTCGTCAGCCGGTAACCCGCCAACAGCCCTCCGGACGCAGAAAATATGGCAGTTTCCTTTTTATCGACCTCCCTGCCGTTGGCCGCGGTCGAATCATGATCGGCCAGATTATAACCCGCCAATTCCTGCGCAAAAGATCCGGTGACCGACCAGCGATTCGGCCGCCCCGCCAGATGAACTACGGAAGCTTTCTTCCCGTTATTGATGCGATGGGCCAGGAGGGAATAAATATCGACCCGTGCCGTAGAAGGTGCCATATGCACCGGCGCGAGCCCAACAGCCTCCTGATACCGCTTCGTTATACCTTCCCCTCCTCCTGCAGATTGTTCTCCTGGCTCCGCCTGAAAATCCGCCGCGCCCGCCTGTCGTTCCATCGTTCCGCCTGCAGGCTTTTTCATCCTCGCTGCCGTCCGCTTCCCCGCTTCCCCTACAACCCGCTTCCCCTCTTGCCCAATCGCCCGCCGGTCCGTCACCGCGCCAGCATCTCCCGGCCCCGTCATCCCGGCTACTCCTCCTGCCCTCATCCCCCCGCCAGTTCCCGTCCCCGCCGCCCCAGCTGCCTTTGGCCCCGTCGCCCTGATGCCCTTTTCATCCGCCCTTGCACTCGCCTGACGGAAATGGCCCGCGGCCCCGGACCGAAACCCATAAATCCATATGCCCAGTGTGAAAAGCAATACCAGGCCGGCCGCCGCCAGCCCCGACGTCCGCCATCCAAAGAAATAAGGTCTCTTCTTCTCCTCGTCCAACTGCTGCTCAATTTTTTCCCAGACCTCTCTGTCAGGCTTGTCCTGAAAGGATTGCAGGGAATCTTTGAATAGTTCATCTACGCTATCTTGGTAACTTCTATCCATACTTTTCTATTTCGCCACTTTCATATTTGGCGTCAGGGCTTTTCTTAAAATGGCTCTCGCATCGGAAAGATTGGATTTGGACGTGCCTTCCGTGATGTTCAGCAATACGGCAATCTCCCGATGCTTCAGTCCTTCAAAAACATAGAGGTTAAACACCATCCGGTAGGCAGGAGGCAATTGCTGAATCAGCCGGATCAATTCCTTTTCACTGAGACGGCCGATGAAATCGTCCTCAGCTGTCAAAACAAATTGATCTTCTGCCAGAGAAATCACGCGGTGGATGTCCATTTTTCCCCGGTATCGCATCAATGCGCAATTGATCATGATCTTTCGCAGCCACCCTTCGAACGTGCCTGTGTTCTTATACTGCCCTATATGCTCATACATCTGTAAAAAACCATCCTGTAAGACTTCTTCTGCTTCTTCCAGATTTTTACAGTACCGTAGGCAAAGCCCCAGCATTTTAGGGGCATACCTCTCGTACATCGCCTTTTGACAGGATCTTTCGCCTGCCAGGCAACCTTTGATGAGTTTGAATAATTCCGGTTCCGGAATATTTCGCCTTGTTGGAAACATGGATGCAGAAAAGATTGAAAGGGTTGGGCGAAAAAAAATTTAGCTTATAAATAATAATACGCTGCACACCCTGTACTAAATATCGTTTATTTTTATGAAATAACGCCGTATGATTCGCATTACCCTACCGTTCAACTCTTCCGACAAACAATCAGCAAATATATCAGCCTTCAAGATCATGGCATGACAAAAGAGGGGATTCAACTGTACATCAAATGGACCCGCATATTCTCATTGGCCTGTTGCTGTTGTGCGCGGGGAATGGCCCAGGGCCCTCCTGCAAAGGCAAAAGACAGCCTGACGCTGATCCGGAAAAATGAAATGATATATAAAAATCAGCGGGACCTGATCGATATCGCACTGATTATCATGCATAAAGACCCAGATATCCGTTTGGACAGCACGGAAGGAAAAAACAGGAAAGTGCACCTGTCGGCCTCGCCCATCCTGGAATATACCCTTTCAACAGGGCTCACCGGTGGACTAGCGGCGGGCGGAGCTTTTTTCACCAGCGTGGCAAAGCCCACCAACGTCTCTTCTTTTATCGGTGCAATCAAATACACGCAAAAAAAGCAATTCCTCCTTCCGATCCAATCCTCACTATGGACCCCGGGTAATGGATTTAATTTCCTCGGAGATTGGCGGTATCTCCATTTTCCCCAGGATACCTATGGCATCGGCGGATTTACGACGGATGCCGACCATACCATCGTCACCTATAAATATATTCGCTTCTATGAATTCGTCCTGAAGAACATCCGCAAGAACTTTTATGTCGGGGCAGGCTATCAACTGGACTATCATTGGGGCATATCCCAATTAGACGTCCCACCCGGATATGTCACGGACTATACAAAATACGGATTTAATTCGACCTCTGCTTCCTCCGGTGTGGCTTTCAACCTCCTCTACGATTCCCGAAAAAATTCGCTCAACCCCAACGGCGGCAGTTTTTACGGCAACCTGGAATTTCTGCAAAACAGCACAACCCTGGGGAGCAGCAGCAACTATAACTCCCTCCTGATCGATCTCAGGAAATACTTCAGTATTACCCGTAAATCCATACTGGCCTTTTGGTTCTATAGCGTGCTGACCCTGCATGGTAACCCTCCCTATCTCGATTTGCCGGGTACCGGGTCGGACACCTACAACAATACGGGCAGAGGCTACGAACAGGGCAGATTCATCGGTAAAAGATTCATTGACCTCGAAACCGAGTACCGATTTGGGATCACTCGCAACGGCCTGCTGGGTGGGGTCATCTTCTGCAACGCAGAATCGGTATCTGAATTGGGCAACAATCGGTTCGAAGTGATCTATCCTGCCTTCGGCGCGGGACTACGGATAAAATTTAACAAATTTTCCAACACCAATGCCTGTCTCGATTACGGCCTCGGCACGAAGGGTTCGCGGGGCTTTTTTGGTAATTTAGGAGAAGTCTTTTAAAATTCAGTAGCAGTGGAGACTATAATTCATCTATTGACAGTATATAAATACTTTATTTTATTCCCCCTGGCTGTGGTCGAAGGACCCATCCTGGCCGTTATCGCCGGTTTGCTCTGTATCGAAGGTTTTTTGAACCCATTGATTGTTTTTCCGATCATTGTTTTGGGAGACATCACCGGCGATTCCCTGGTGTATGCGCTGGGCCGATGGGGGAAATCGCAGCGGCCACGCCGATGGTACCGGATAGCAGGCCTCACCGCGGAGAAGATTGGACGCGCCAGAACGTATTTTGAAGCCAACCCCATCAAGACGGTTTCTTTATCCAAACTGATTTTAGGCGTCGGAGTAGCTGGTATCTTCCTGGCCGGGAATTCCAGGGTACCATATGGACGGTTTTTAGCCGTTTGCCTGGGTACATCATTGGCGCAATACACCGTTTATTTGGGCATCGGTTTATTTTTCGGCCGCGCATACAAGGAAATCAATCTATATTTCAATTGTCTGGCAACGATTTCAATCGTCCTGGCCTTCTGTCTGTTTTTTGTTATCATATTAAAATCATTGAACAAACGAAGATGAAAATACTTTTTGTATCCGATACGTATTATCCCCATTTGAACGGGGTCTACTATTTCGTCTGCCGCCTGGCGCCCCTGCTCCGGGAAAGGGGACACGATGTAGCCGTGCTCGCGCCCTCCGAGTCTACTCATTTCACGCAAACAAAAATAGACGCGATCGATGTATACGGCGTCCCATCCGTCTCTTCCCTCTTCTATCCAAAGGTCAGATTACCCGTTCCCTTGCTGCTGACATCGAGGGTCAATCAGGTACTCGACTGTTTCAATCCCGACGTGATCCATATCCAGGATCACTTCGTCATCAGCAAGACGGTCGTAAGAGAAAATAAGAAAAGAGGCATCCCTATCATCGGGACCAATCATTTCATGCCCGAAAATCTCACCGCCCTGCTGCCCGGCGGGAAATGGCGGAAAAGCCTTGAAACAAGGCTATGGTCCGGCTTCGCCCGGGTATACAACCAGCTCTTGCTGGTCACTACCCCCACCGAGACCGCCGCCCGGCTCATCCGCCCTGCCTTGCATGTTCCGGTTATCGCTATTTCCAGCGGCATCGACTTGAAAAAGTTCAACCCTGCGGGCGGAAAAGAACGGATCCGGGAAAAATACGGGATACCCGCCGGCCCTCTTCTGCTGTACGTCGGTAGACTGGACCCGGAAAAAAAATTGGAACAGGCGCTGAAGGCCGTCGCCCTGGCCGCCGGGACCGCGGACTTCCATTTTGTGATCGTGGGAAGAGGCATCAGCAAACCCTCTCTCGAACGCCTCACCAAAGAATTGGGCATCACGACCAGGACCATCTTCACAGGATTTGTTCCCGAAGAGGATTTACCCTATTTCTATACCTGCAGCCGCTGTTTCATCATTCCGAGCACCGCGGAGCTGCTCAGCCTGTCGACCTTACAGGCCATGGCATCCGGACTGCCCGTCATCGCAGTCAACGCCGGCGCACTGGGAGAATTGGTGCAGGACAAAAGCAACGGGTTCTTATGCAATACAGGGGATATACCCGCAATGGCGCAGTGTATCGTCGATATCGTTAACAACGACGAACTATACGCCGGTATGAGCGCGAAGAGTCTGGAATACATTCCCGCTCACGATATACACGCGACAGTGGAATCGTTTGAGCGCCTGTATGAGCGACAAGGCATGAACGCCGTATTAGCCTACGATAAATGAAAATGCACTATATGCAACGCCATATCTACCCGCTGTTCATTTTCTTCGGCTCGCCTCTGTTATGCATCGCACATGCAAGACTCTGAGTATTTTTGCGGGTAAAACCCACAAGTCAGGCACGCATCAAAAAGAACCTTACCATATTGACCATCGCCCTGCTGTGGCTGCATGCAGCCACGGGTCAGACCAGGTACCTCACCGGGTTCGTCCGCGATTCCCTTACCCGTCAGCCCCTGTCCAATGTCAGCGTCAGCAATCCCGGCACCGGCAAAGGCAGCCTCACGGATGCAAAAGGAAAATTCCGGATCGCCGCCGATAAAAGGACGCACGAAATCCGGTTCAGCGCCGCAGGGTATGCCCCCGCCTCCCTCCAGGTCTCAGATACATCCACGGGGCCATTCACCATGCTGCTCTCCGTATCCTACACCAATTTGCAGCAGGTAGTTATCAAGGGCAGGGCCAGATACCGGAATAAACACAACCCCGCCGTAGAACTGATCCGCCAGGTCATTGCCCACAAAACACAAAACGCACCCGCATTCTATCCCTACATGACGTATGATCAATACGACAAGATCCGTGTCCTCGCCGACCGGCCGCCAGGTTTCATCTCCAACGGCAAATTGTTCAGGCGATACCATTTTCTGTTTACGCCCGATACCATCCTCGTTCCCGGCAAGTCACTGGTGCCGGCCTACCTCGAAGAGACGGTCTCCCGCAACTATTCCCGCACCAACCCGCCCGGGAAAAAATCGGTGATCCTCGGCCATAAACGCGTGGACCTCGGGGAATATATCGACATGGGCGGCGTCAGTGCCATCATCAACCGCCTATACCTGGACTTTACCGTCTACGACAACAATATGCTGGTCTTTACGCTGCAATTCATGAGCCCGGTGGCCAAACTGGCGCCTGATTTTTATGAATATTTCATCCGGGACACGGTGGAAGAACAGGGGACTCGCCTGGTCCGGCTTGATTTTATTCCCCGTAATCCGCAGGACCTGCTTTTCAAGGGCAGTCTCTATATCACCCTGGACGGCGCCTACGCCATTCGAAAAGTCGGGATGGAAGCCAGCAATCACAGCAACCTCAATTGGGTCAGAAGTTTTACCATCACCCAGACCTTCGATAAAGGACCCGGCGGCCGCTATTACCGGTCCCTTTCGGATCTGTTTTCTTATTTTAGCCTCCTCAAAAACTATTTGGGGTTCTATGGCGAGCATTCCGTTACCGTCTCCCAAGTTTCGGATTCGACCCTGCCCGCCTCCGTTTTCCACGGCCTGCCGGTGGACACGACCTTGGAGTCTGTACCCCAACCGGATAGCTTCTGGGTCAGCAATCGCCCGGTTCAGTTGACCCCCTCCGAAACCCGGACCTACGTGAATACCGACAGCCTCGTCAAAATGAAATCATACCACCGCCTGATGGACCTCGTCACCTTCGTCACCGTGGGCTATAAGTCCGCGGGAAAATTCGACATCGGACCGGTGGGTAACTTCTATTCCTTCAATTCCCTCGAAGGCAGCCGTTATCAATTCGGTGGCCGCTCGAATGCCAAAGCGAGCACCCGCATCTTTACCGACGACTATATCGCCTATGGCGCTGGCGACAGACGCTGGAAATACTACGTCAGCGGCACTTATTCCATCAATCATAAGTCCATCTACAAATACCCCTTTCACTATATCCAGGCGAGCTTTCTCCATGATGTCCGCAATCCCGGCCAGGAAACCGAATTCGCGCAGGACAATAGCTTCCTCGGCTCTTTTAGTCGTGGCATTGGCGGCAAGTGGATGTATACGGATATTGCAAGCCTTTCCTATATCCGCGAATTCGGCGATCATTTCTCCTATAATCTGGGCATGCGCTACTGGCTGCAGCAGCCCGCGCAGTCCCTGTATTACATTTATGAACCGACCCCTCCGCTGGCCGACACCCTGTCGCAGCTGACGACCACTGAGCTGTCGGCTACTCTTGGCTGGGCCCCCCACCAGCAATTCTACCAGGGCCGGAACTTCCGCCGGCCCATCACGACCCAATACCCTGTCTTTACACTACAGTATGTGATCGGGATAAAAGGACTGCTCGGCGGCCAATATAACTACAACGCTTTCCATCTGACAATATCCAAACGCTGGTATGTCGCGCCACTGGGCTACTCCGATATCCGGTTCAACGCCGGCTATATCACCGGCAACCTGCCCTTCCCTCTGCTCATTATTCAACCGGCCAACCCCGCATTCTTTTATAGCTTCGGAGCCTACAACCTCATGAACATAGAAGAATTTGTCAGCGATCATTTCGCAGGCGTCAATATCGACCATTATTTCAATGGATTCTTTTTCAACAAGATTCCGCTGCTGAAAAAACTGCGGCTTCGCGAAGTCGTCGAAGGAAAGATCCTCTACGGCGGCGTGCGGCCGGAAAATAATCCCGCCCTCAATCCCCAACAAATGAAATTCCCTTTGAATAGCAACGGGGTACTATCCACCTATGCATTGGGTAGTCAGCCTTACCTCGAGGCAGGCATAGGCATCTATAATATTTTTAATATCATCCGCCTCGATCTGATCCGGCGCTTCACCTATCTCGACCATCCCGGCATACCCACTATGGGCATCCGCTTCAGCACCAGCCTTAATTTTTAGCGCGTGCCCACGCAGAACCCGCTTCCCGCCTTCGGCCGCCGAAGGTTTGCCGTAGGCGCCGCCGTAGGCGCCGCCGTCCCGGGATGCCATCGCGCCGCAATTGGTTGGGTCGATAAAGCTAATTTTTTAAATAGCCGGTTATGGGTAAATGCCTTCGCCATAACCCCTTAATTTTGCAGAGTCATTTTTGAATGAACCGGCAGAGACATTTTGAATTAACAGATTTATAACTAATGTTTAAACAATAAAACAGAGCAAAATAAGGATCTTGTATCGAATGCTTGTCCTTGGGAAAACACAATTCTTTTTAATATGACTACGATTCTTTTTTGTTCGTTCCTCTCGTTTTTTACACCCCCTCCCGCCTGGCATTACAGCCTTGATGAGGCCAAGACAATAGCACACAAAGAGCACCGGCACATCCTGCTCAATTTTTCGGGATCCGACTGGTGCGGTCCCTGTATCATGTTGCGCAGACAAATCCTGGACGATACCGTCTTCCTGCAAATGGCCGACACCTCGCTCGTCCTCGTGAATGCAGATTTTCCCCGCAAAAAGAAGGACCAGTTATCTCCCCAACAGCAGTCGATCAACAATGCACTGGCAGACCAGTATAACACCGAAGGTCAATTCCCACGCACGTTGCTGTTAAATGCTGACGGCAAAGTGCTGAAGATATGGGATGGCAACCCCGGCGTCAAACCGGAAGTCTTTGCACAACAGGTCGAAGATCTCGTAGCGGCTGACGCCGGGTCTGCAGAGGTCAGTAAAACTAATAATTGAATTATAAATGATCATGGGAATGCAGAAATGGATTTTACGGCTATTCCTGCCGGCGGTGGCGCTGTCGGCTTCGCTGGTCTCCTGTCAGCCCGTGAAGGAATATCAGAAAAACAGGCTCAACGACTCCGAAATGACCCTCAGTAACCGGAAAGTGGAAAAGGAAGAAATGAATATGGAATCCTACCGCGAAGGTTCTTCCGGCGCTAACGGCGGCAAGACCGGCGGGGGTTGTGGTTGTAATTAGAATGATTCAAAGAGTGAAGTTAACTTATGAAAAGAGTTTGTCTTACAGTAACAGGAATGTGCCTGATCGTCTTACATGCATTTTCTCAAGGATCATCTAAAGATACTAGTACCTATAAGCCCAGGGCCCTGAAACTCGACGAAGTGGAAATTGTTTCGAGCTATTATGACCAGACGGCCAATAAATCCGCCGTATCCGGCGGACAAACAGGCCCCATGGGCAACGCGAACGTCACTGACCTGTCCAATGGGGTCGAGCTTAAGTTTGTCGGTTGGGATAAGCACCAGGGTAAGAACACCCTGACCGCCGGCCTCGGTTACGATGCTCACACGGCCGCCTCCCAGGCCTGGGTCTCCAAGACCGGGGCTTCTAAAAAGAGCGGCAACCGCATCTACCCCTCCCTCAACTGGGCCCATGAAAATGCCCTCAAGGGCACGGGCTATGAATTTGGAGCGTATTATTCCACAGAATACAATTACCGGTCCATCGGCTTCGATGCCGGCATCACCCAAAAGACCCGCGACAAGAACGGTGAATTCAGCGCCAAACTCACCACCTATTTTGACGAAGTGAGACTCATCTATCCCTCCGAATTTGTCAAAGGCCTCATCACCAATAACACGGATTCCACTATCTACGTCACCGGCTACAACGGCAAGACCGAGGCGATTCCCCCCGGCGGTACCAGCAAACGCGATAAAAAAGACGTTCCATCGAGCCCAAGGGACAGCTACTCCGCCTCTTTTTCCTATTCCCAGGTGTTCAACCCCCGCCTGCAGGGGAGTGTCGAACTCGATCTGGTCGAACAAACCGGCTATCTCGGGCTGCCTTTTCACCGGGTATATTTTACGAACGGCCAGGATACCATCGAGAAACTGCCCTCACAACGGTTCAAATTACCCATCGGATTCCGGCTGAATTATTTCCTGGGAGATAACGTGATCCTAAAAGCCTATTACCGCTTCTATATCGACGACTGGGGCGTCCGGTCCCACACGGCCAGCCTGGAAGTGCCTATCAAGATCACCCCCTTCTTCTCCGTCGCACCTTTTTACCGGTATTATGTCCAGACAGCGGCGAACTACTTCGCCCCTTATGAGAAGCACCTGACGACTGACACCTATTATACCAGCAACTATGCTTTGTCGGCGTTTTCTGCCAACCTCTATGGGGTCGGACTGAGGCTGGCCCCTCCCAAAGGGATATTCGATAAGCACTTTAGCTCGTTGGAGCTGCGATACGCTCATTATACGGAGACGACGGACCTGATCTCCAGTGTGATTTCGTTGGATTTGAGATTCAGATGATTTGGGCTAACCCCGTCAAAAGCTATGACTAATTCCAAGCCCGATTCCCAGATTATAGGGATAAGTGGAAATAATGGTATGCAAATTGATCGGCGTAAGCGTGTTCTTAAAGCTGGCCACCAAATTCAGCGACCAGTTCCTATAAATCGGATACTGCAAATCCGCCTTCACCAAAGCACCATAATTCGTCTTTTTAAGACCATACATCTTTACCTCAATTTCATCCTGGCTATACGAGGCGTCTTGTAATTTTGTCTCCAGTATTGCACTGGTAAGGAGGTTTAAAGTGAACCCCATTCCGGCCATGACGGTAAACTTCCTTATCCGGAATTTGTAAGAGACAATAAATGGCATCGTAAGGTAATGTAGCTTGGTATAAGATTTACCCGTTATTACGCTATCGCCAACTTGTGTGGGGACCGACGGTGAGATGGGCAGATAGCCGTATCCGGAGACTGTATTAACCTTGAATTTGATTTGGCCATTGTCGTTTACCGCATAAGAGGTAGTAGGATTGGCAAGACTCTTGGACCATGAATAACTGAAGCCTGATTGCAGGATCCATTTTCCGCTTACATTGAAGTTCACTAATACCACCGCAGATGCCGAATAAACAGGTTTTTCATTTTTGTCGACCTCTCTTCCATTAGCGGCCATGGAATCATTGTCTGTGAGGCTATACCCAGCGAACTCCTTCGAAAAGTAGCCGGTAACCGCCCAGCGGCCCCCCCCGTGGGGTGAAATGCAAGAGCTTGTCTTTTTGAACCTGCTCATCTGGTCCGTCAGCAGTCGCTGGTTCGGGTCAGGCTGTTGAGCGCCAGTCTTTAAGGGTACCCGCTGCAAGTTAACCAGGGCCGAGCGCGTGGCGGGTGATGGATCTGCGGATCGAACAAGCTCCGCGTCACCGGTATGAGCATCCACCACCGAACGCGAAGACTTCCCAGGATCGCTATTAAGATGCATTGGCGTTGTAAAATGTCTAACAACAACAGAGTCGGTACGAACCTGGTCGGCGGGAGGGGTTTCGCTTTTAGCAATCGCCCTTTCTGCCGAAGCCGGGCCGGAATGATCAGTAGGAGTGATCATATCTCTGTGAACTTTCGGAGAAAGCAACCAAAGACATCCCACTAACGCTAAAAGACAAGCGGAGATTAAATAAACGAACCGGAACCTGACAAAAGAAGCTCGCCCGTAGTCCCTATCTAATTCCTCTTCGATGTTTTCCCAGATTTCTTTTGACGGCCCTCGCAAAAAAGACTGCAAGGAATCTTTAAATAGTTTATCAATATTGTTGGGTCGGTTCTCGTCCATATGATTTATCGCCCCCTCTGGAAAACATAGATGCAATTAGGCTTTAGATGGTTGGGTGAAGAAAATATAGTTTCAAAATAGCCGGTCACGACCATTGCTTTTAATAAATATCATTTATTTTTAAGAAACAACTCAAGTAAAGAATTCTACGTATTGATATTTATTATTTACTCTTTCATTTTATCAATGTATCTATCATAATCATCTTCTCATGAGAGTAAATTTAATTCTTATCATGCCATTATGCTTACTTTCAGCCCCCGAGTGGCATCATAACCTGGAGGAGGCGGAACAGATGGCTCAAAAAAGTCATAGACATATTCTTCTGACTTTTTCCGGGTCGGATTGGTGCGGGCCTTGTATCCGGCTGCACCACGAAATATTTGAGAGCTCTGTATTTGAACAAATGGCCGATACCGAACTGATTCTTGTACAAGCTGATTTTCCAAGGATGAAGAAGAACAAATTAACTGCCGCCCAGCAGAGTTTAAACAATGCAGCAGCGGACCACTACAATTCAGAGGGCAAATTTCCTTATACCTTATTGCTGGATGGACATGGAAAAGTCCTTCGGGTCTGGGATGGTTTTCCTGCTACAACAGCCAACGATTTTACTGAGGATGTCAGGAATGGGATTTATGCCGATAGAGTGGCGGGACAATAAACCATTGGATAAAAGAAGATGAGAATACTATTTGTATCCGACACGTATTATCCCCATTTAAATGGCGTATATTATTTTGTATGCAGAATAGCGCCGCTGCTCCAGCAGCACGGGCACAGCGTGGCAGTGATTGCTCCCTCCGAGACCATGAACTTCACACGAAAAAAAATAAACAATATAGAGGTGTACGGAGTTCCTTCGCTACCCGTGCCTGGATATCCTAAGATCCGTGTCGCCATCCCCCTTTTGCTTAGATTCCGAATAGGCTACGTGCTGAGGGAATTCACTCCCGATATCATTCATATCCAGGATCACTTCCTCTTAGCCAGGTCCGTCGTCAAAGTGAACAGGCGAATGGGGATTCCGATTATGGGGACCAATCATTTTATGCCCGAGAACCTGACCGCTTTGCTTCGTACGGGCAAATGGGAAAGAAGGCTGGAGAAACTTTTGTGGTCCCGGTTCTCCAGCGTTTATGATCAGCTCATGCTCGTGACAACACCAACGGAAACTGCCGCCAGGTTGATCCGGCCACTTCTGAATGTAGAGGTGGTGGCGGTCTCCAGTGGTATCGACCTCCAAAAATTCACGCCTTTCGGAAATAGTAGAAAAATAAGGGCAAAATACGGCCTGCCGGACCAACCCATCCTGTTGTTTGTCGGGAGACTGGACCCGGAAAAAAAGCTGGAAGAAGTGCTTGAAGCCGCGTCACTGGCCTTGAAACAGTCCGACTTTTGCCTGGTCATCGTCGGAAACGGAACCCGAAAAAAGGCGCTGGAAAAGCAGGCCGCAACCCTGGGGATTGCCGGGAGCGTCATATTTACCGGATTTGTGGCGGAAGAAGACCTGCCGTCGATTTATCATTTAAGCCGGTGCTTCATCATAGCTAGTAAGGCCGAGTTGCTTAGCCTGGCTACTTTGCAGGCCATGGCGTCCGGCTTGCCGGTGATCGCGGCCAGAGCCGGTGCATTGGAAGAATTGGTACGTGACAGGATCAACGGACTGTTGTTCGCAGCAGGAGATATCGATGGCATAGTCCATTGCATGGTTGAAATCCTCGGCAACCAGACACTGTGGGAACAAATGAGTAAAAAGAGCCTGGAATTTAGTCAGGAACATGACATTCACGGAGCTGTGAAATCGTTCCAAAGCATTTACGAGTATCTGGTTCAAAAAGGGTTTTGGGAAGTAGTAGATGAGAGAGGCCCTTGGATCCTTTCATCCGTAAAAAAATAAATTAATAAAGACAATCATGACGAAAAGAAGTGTTTTAACGGCTTTGACGGGAGCACTCGCGGCTTTGTTCCTGGGCGCTTGTACCCCTGTAAAGGAATATCAGAAAAACAGGATCAACGATTCCGAGATGATTCTGGCCAATCGCAAGGTCGAAAAGACAGAACTCAACGCGCAATCTTACCGGGAAGGATCTGCCGGTGCCAACGGTGGCAAGACAGGCGGCGGCTGTGGATGCAATTGATACAATCACTAACGAAAAACATCGCATGAAGAAGATCTGCTTAACCGTAGTCGGCATGTATTTAACACTACTCCACGCTTTTTCACAGGTTTCTTACACCGACTCGAGCGGATATAAATCCAGGCCACTTAAGATCGAGGAGGTTAACCTGGTTTCAAGCTATTATGACCAGACTGCCGATAAATCTGCCGTTATGGGAGGAAGGACAGATTACAAAGGAATTGGAAACGTGACGGACCTGGCCAATGGGGTGGACCTGAAATTAGTCGGATGGGACCCGAAAGGACGCAGGAATTCCCTGACTGCGGGACTTGGAATCGATTACCATACAGCCGCTTCGCAGGCCTATGTCGATTCAAATGGACATGCCCGTAACTACGGAACAAGGATTTACCCTACTCTCGATTGGACAATCGAGGATGTTAAAAAGGGCAAGGAGTTCGGCATTGGGGCCTATTATTCCGCTGAACATAATTATTATCATTCCATTGGTTTGAATACTTCCTTATCGAAAAAGAATCATAGTAACGGGGAATTCAGCGTCAAGCTGACAGGCTATTTTGACGAGATCAAAATGATCCTGCCTTCCGAATTCATCCCGGTCGATTCCGCTAAGAACGTACCCGTTACAGATAGTGTGGTTTACATTACTACCGCCAGCGGTCGAACCCAGGCATTGACCTACGTCAACGGCCAACTGGTGGGCGGAAAATCTAAGCCTGTTATCCCCTCCAAAGCCAGAGATACCTATACGGCTTCGTTGGCTTTTTCCCAGGTGATCAGCCCGCGTATGCAGGGCAGTATCGCACTGGATCTGGTTTATCAGAGCGGATACCTTGGCCTGCCTTTCCACCGCGTATTCCTGAATACGGGCAAAGACACGATCGAACACCTGCCATCTCAACGGGTAAAGCTTCCGATCGGCCTCCGATTGAACTATTTCCTCGGGGATAATGTGATTATACGGACCTACTACCGCTTTTATATCGACGATTGGGGAATGGTGTCGCATACGGCCAATATCGAAGTCCCGGTTAAAATTAGCCCCTTCTTTTCGATATCGCCCTTTTACAGGTACTATGTTCAGACAGCGGCTAACTATTTTGCTCCTTACGAAAAACACACGGTCGCCGATCAATATTACACCAGCAATTATGCCTTATCCGGTTTTACCAGCCAGACCTTTGGGGTAGGGGTCCGCCTTGCGCCCCCCAAAGGGATATTTGGCAGCTTAAAAGTATTGGAAGTCCGGTACGCACATTACGACCAAACTACAGACCTTCGTGCAAATGTTATTTCATTGAACCTGAATTTTAAATGAGCTGATGGCTTGACAGTGCCCTTTGCGCTCACCACCGACATTCCCATTTTCCAAAGAAAGATCATCACAAAAACCTGTTTCATCATTGAAAGATCTCGCTTTGTTAAGGGTGATCACAACGGTACAATATAATCGGAATCATATATCGAAATGATCAAAATCATATTTGAACATTAAGCCGTGCCGTAATCTTGCACCATCAATTAACGTAATTAACGCAAAATGTATAACTATCTAATGGTCCTGGTTAGTGTTTAAATCCCGAAATCTGTGAATTGTATAACAAACAAATAGAAGGCTGTAAAATTCATAAGATTCCACCATCTAATTTTGATATGCGCTATACCAGGCCTTCCCGGCATATATTATTCTGCCAGGGTGAAATAGTCCTCTTCAAAAATAGGCCTATTTTTCCTCACTGGCTCATCTTATCTTAACGGAGTGGGACGTCTTATTATAAAAAACCAATACTAATTATATGAAATGGTTCAGGAAAACTACTATTTCAGTCGGGGTGATTGTCCTTTTGGCCTTCGTGCTAACCTACTGCACCAAAAATGACCAGGTCATCACCTCCGGGGGGGCGGGAAGCTCAACCACATTGACGGTAGGTAAGACGACAACCGCACCTGTTATCGACGGTTCAATCGACGCCGTCTGGAGCACAGCAAAGGAACTGAATATGAGGCCTATCGTCCCCAACCCGACCACTAAATTATGGTCGGGGCAATCCAGCAATTATACCTTCGATGTCAATGGAAATATCACCTCCATCCCCTTCAATGAACACAAGTTTGGCTTTCAGTGGAGCATCAATAATTCATCGGCTTCAATATTACCAGGCTATGGAATTTCTGAAATAAATAGTAACTCAAAACAAAAATTAAAATTCGATGAAAATTAAATTAATTCTGTCTGTTTCTGTCCTGGCTGTATGTCTTATCGGCATGGCCTTTACCATCGCACAGCAGCCAAAACCATGGCCAGTCCCGGATGCAGCTGCCAAGCAAGTAAACCCCATAAAGTCAAATGCGGAATCTATTTCTGCCGGAAAAGACCTGTGGAATACGCAATGTGCGTCATGCCACGGAAAGAAGGGCCTGGGAGACGGCTCCAAAGCCGCTCAGTTGAAAACGCAACCGGCCGATCTGTCAACTGCGGAATTCCAGTCACAGAGCGATGGTTCGGTCTATTATAAAATATCAGAAGGCCGTGGCGATATGCCCAGTTTCAAAAAGAAACTGCCGGACGCGGAAGATATCTGGAATCTTGTCATATTCTACCGAACCTTAAAAAAATAGCCGAATGAATGATTCACGAAGAAAATTTGTCTGGGGCATCGCCGTAGTATCCGCATGCACCTCATTAGCCGCATTGGCAGGGAAATTCCTTTCAAAAAGAAAAGACATCATTTCCTGTGAGCCGGAGAGCAAAAAGAAAATGGTAAAAATGCTGACGCAGGATGGACAGCTCGTGGAAATAGATGAGTCTTTAATAACTGCAAAGGGGAAGAGGATAAGCTCCGGCGAGCTTCAGAATTGGGTTAAAAAGTAAACGAACGTTCTCATCTTAAACTGTATTCATGAACCAGGAAAACAATTCCAGGAGAGAGTTTCTTCTAACAGGTCTGACCGCTGCAGCCTTGGCCGCCGGCTGCTCATCCAAGAAGAATCCATTTGACGAATATGCAGGCAGTGAAGTGGTGCCATCCGGCGAAATGGTAAAGTTATTGTCGGTGGATGGAGAGGTCATTGAAATGGATAAGGCATTTTTAAAACCTGTTCCTGATCTTCCCCATGTGTCTAACAGCGAACAGCGGAAAGGGATAGAGGGCAAGAAATTCGTGATGGTCATCGACCTGTCGCGCTGTAAGAATGTAGGAGCTTGCAAAAAGGCCTGCAACCACGCCCACCAGCTAAACCCCGGGCAAAATTGGATAAAAATACTGGACATGCAGGATGCGGTCCATACCGCTCCTTACTGGGAGCCTACCACTTGCATGCACTGCGACGAGCCGCCCTGCGTAAAGGTTTGTCCCGTAGATGCCACCTTCAAGCGGGAGGATGGAATTGTGCTGATCGACAGTGACCGCTGTATCGGATGCCGTTTTTGCATGGCGGCCTGCCCGTATTCCAGCAGGGTCTTCAATTGGGATGAACCAATCCTTGAGAAAGAAGTCGCATCGCAGCCCTATTCCTGCGAAACGAGTATGCCTCAAAAGAAAGGTACCGTGAGTAAATGCGACTTCTGCCCGGATATGGCCCGGATGGGTGAATTACCACACTGTGTATCGGCCTGCCCCAACGGCGTCTTTGCATTTGGTGATATGAATGAAGATTCGGTGACCAACGGCGCGGAAACATGGCGCTTCAGCGACCTGATCAGGGATAAGGCCGGGTATCGGCTGATGGAAGACCTTGGAACCAAACCCAGCGTCTATTATCTGCCTCCGGTAAACCGGAATTTCCCTTTTGAATCCGGGTTGGAGAAGGACAGTACCGCGGAGGCAACACCTTCTAAATAAACAGGCTATGGGGACGGAATGTAGCTACCTGATAAAGATCATAGATGCCGCTGCCGCAGGTCATCCCCCGCGAGGGCGCTATCCGGTTCCTTTAGATAATTATCAAACAATGGAAAATGGCTTCCTTGCAAGTTTGCAGCAACTTGAATTAATGGCTTTCTTTTCCGGTTATCCATTAATTTATTCCATTATACGATCGGCAGCAGGAAACCGGCCATCCGAAGGCAATTTGCGGGGCAGGCTCCTTTTGCTGATGCCTGTTGCCTATGCATTTTTGGGTACTTTATACCTGGGATTGCAGTTAAAAGAACTATATCCCGACTATTCCGCGGGTCATATAGGCCACGTAATGGGACAAAACTACCTCAAGATCTGGGGGATCCTGGCCATTTTGTTCTGGATACCAGCGCTTCGGCGGCGGCCGGCGTTAAGTCTTTATCACAGTCTCATTTTCATCCTGTTGCTGGCGGCGGACCTATACAGACAATTCTCCGGCGGCCCGGCGCAAAAGGACGGAGTGAGGAACGATATGTCAATGTATACCATCAGTCTGCTCCTGAATCTGGGCGTGTATGCACTCGTAATATTATTCTCGCTGCTCGGTCAGCGTTACCGTAAGAACGGCGTGCCTTAATGTCTACTCAGTGATCAAGGTCATAGTCTTTATTGACTGAGGTCAGCCATCGCCGGCAATTCCGGAAATAATTTTGTGCTTTATTTAATTCAATTATTCACTCAAAATCGACTCTATATGAGATTTCAACGCAATCAGATTTTATTGATCCTCCTGATCTTTATAAGCTTTTATGGCTATATCGCCGGCTGTACTCACAAAGAGGAGGTGCTTCCCTCCCAGGCCAGCGGCACGACGACTTATACCCACGGAGATGCGATCATGGTGCCGGGTACGGAGACCGCAGGCGATACGACGCAATGGAAACTGGATCAGGTGCATTGCAGCGTACTATGGTCGGGAGCGTACCTCGGAGCGACCGGGTTGCTGACCGGGCGGCTCAATTCGTTTGGTCTGAACAATGTGACCCCTGCCGAACAGATATATTATAACGGCAGCGGCCAGCCATTACCGGATACGTCCTGGGCTTTTTATGAAAATACCCCCGCCAAAACTTATTTCAACGGGTATGTCCAGATCAATACTTCCAATACCGGGGAGCCGGCACGGGATTCCGGCTGCAATATTGCCGCACTCCACACCATCAAGATCATCCCCGGGGTGCAAAACCTCAGCGATTCGAATATTGCGCTCATCCAAACCATTTCGGTCGCTTTTGATCCCAATGGATCCGACTATATCGTCAACGCCAACCTGACCTGGCGCGGCGGAATGGCGACGCCCTTTACAGAAGCGATCAGCGGCAAACTTGTATTCGTTCCGGAGCAATGGGTTACGGAGGGGACCAGCACTTATGGGGTCTTTGGGCTGCAGCTTACATTCCAATTCAATTGCTCCGACTATGGGATCACGAGCACCAATATCGGCCAGGAGATTACCATCCAGGCAAACATGAATTTCAATAACAAGTGATCTTAACAGAATCAGAATTATCATGAAAAAGCAAATAATCATTGCCGGGCTGATCGTACTGATGGTGACCGGGGTATCGATCACGGGCTGCTACAAAGATATTATCACCCCTGCCATAACCCAGACCGGGCCACCGCCTTCGGTGAGCTTTGGCACTCAGATCTTGCCGATCCTGACTACTAATTGCGCCAAGTCCGGATGTCATGTTCCGGGGAGCCAGATGCCGTACATGGATTCCGCTGAAGCCTACAAGGACCTCATCAACGGCGGCTTTGTCGATATTGTTGTTCCCAGCCAGAGCATCATATACCAGGAGCTTGACGGCGGCCAGATGCAGGTGAATATTCCCTCTCAGGCAGATATCAACCTGATTTATTACTGGATTGAAAACGGGGCCCAGAACAACTAGCCCATTAAAATATTAACAAATGAAACAACTATCTCAGATACCAAAACTCCGGTTTGCATGGCAGTTTCTCCTTTTCGGGTGTCTGCTCACCGTCCCGGTCGCTTTATTTGCCCAGGACAGCACCAGGCCGGAGAAGCCGGTCGTCAAAAAACCAAAACCAGTAAAGAATACCTTCAATAGCGTATGGCTTATCGACGATCAAACGGTGATGGTCCCCGTGAAGGGAACCTTTGAAATGGATATCCAGCACCGGTTCGGGACGGTTCAGAACGGGTACAAGGATCTTTGGGGCGTTTATGGTTCTTCCGATATCCGGCTTGGGTTTGCGTATGCGCCCATTAAAAACCTATACCTGGGTTTCGGCCTGACGAAGGATAATTTGCTGTGGGACGGAAGTGCTAAATATGCCATTCTGAAACAGACAAAAGGGTTATATCCGGTCAGTGTCACCTATTATGGCAATATGGCCTACAAGTCCATAGAAGATCCCAATCATGTGCTGTTTACCTATAGCACGCAGCGGCTGTCGTACTTCAACGAGTTGATGGTGGCAAGGAAGTTCACGGAAAAATTATCGGTACAGGCCGGTATCAGTATTTCGCACCAAAATTCAGTTCCGGGTTATTATACCACCTACGACAGCGCGTCGAAAATCAAGTTCAAGGAAGAGAAATTCGATCTGTTCGCCGCATCGGTGATCCTGCGGTACAAGCTGACGCAGGGAACTTCCTTTATCGTCGACTATGATCAGCCGCTTACCAGGTTCGCAATCAATAATCCCCATCCCAATGTGGGCTTCGGGTTTGAGTTCAATACCAGCGGCCATACATTTCAGGTCTTTGCCGGGAACTATTCCTTCCTGAATCCGCAGCAGAATAGTCTGTATAATACAAACAATCCATTCACTTATACGGACACGGGAGGCACGAAAGTACCGGGTGGCCAATTCGAGATCGGCTTTAATATTACGCGGTTATGGAACTTCTGATCCGTCTGACGTCCCTGGCAGCGACACTTTTGCTGTGTTGCTGCACGAATAAAAATGATGGTAAAACAGCAGTCACCGCTCAGGTCCGGCCGAGGCACGTGGAAAAGCCGCATTCAGCCAGCTTGGATACTTTAACGGTGAGAGTGGCGGCGGCCGTCTTTTTTAGCCCCGACTCCGTACAACTGGAAAAGGTAAAAGACCTGCTGGATACGTCAGTATATAAGGCGATTATGCATGATTACTTCTACCAGGTGCGGAATGCGCGGAAAGTGGTAAGGGAATCGTGGCCGGGGCTGGCCAGTATCGATGCAATGGATTACCGGTACGTGTCATTTATGAAAAGGGATGGAACGGGGAAATGCATCGATCTCGACAAAGAGAAGGAACTGTACGGCATCCTGCTTTTTGACGGGAAGAAAGACCCGGCTCCTGTGGATATGCCGAATATCACGACAGCTTTAGGTTTCTATTTTACAGATCAGGCAAGGACAAAAACCTATAAATGAATATTATGGAGAATTTAACTGATAATAGCGCCATTACCAGGGACCTGCTGCCCATGCGCTTTGGCCGCTGGGGAAAGATATGGACTCTAACCCTACTGCTGTTTTGCGCGATAGGCGCCTACGCCTATTTCCTTCAATTGAAGAACGGATTGGTAGTCACCGCCATGGGAGACTATGTCTCCTGGGGCATTTATATCTCCAACTTCGTATTTTTTGTTGCGATAAGCCTGGTAGGTTCCCTCATCACCGCTATATTGCGGCTCGCGGATGTCCAATGGAGCACTCCTCTTACCCGCATTGCAGAGATCATTGCCGTTTCCGCCATCATTTTTGCCTCTCTCATTATCATAGTAGACATGGGACGCCCCGATCGGTTCCTCAACCTCGTGATTCACGGCCGCCTCCAATCGCCCATCATTTGGGATGTTATCGTCATCAGTACTTATTTCGTTCTCAGCCTGCTGCTGCTGTACTTCCCACTATTGCCGGATTTGAAGATCCTGATCCGGGTGAACGCCAATAGCCATTCCAGACTGAGTAAATTTTATCGGTTCCTGGGTTCATTTTGGAAGGGCAATCCGGAACAAGTCCGTTTGAGTGAAAAGGCGATCAATATCATGTGCATCACTATCATCCCAGTCGCCTTCTGCATTCACACAGTAACTTCCTGGTTGTTCGCCACTACTTACAGACCAGGTTGGGACAGCACTAATTTTGGCGCCTATTTTATCTCCGGAGCTTTCCTGGTAGGAGCCGGGGCGGTGGTCGTCGCCATGTTCGTCTTCCGCAAAGCCTATCACCTGGAGAAGTACATTACAGAACTGCATTTTGACAAAATGGGCAAAGTATTGGTTATGCTGGCCCTCCTGTACCTGTATTTTAATGTAAACGAGTACCTGGTGCCCGCTTTTAAAATGAGGAAGCCCGAATCGGCACATCTGATGGATCTCTTCGCCGGTGAATTTGCACCGCTATTCTGGTTCGCCATATTGGTCGGCATGCTGATCCCCATCGGCATCCTCCTATTTAAGAAGGGTAGGAAACCTTTACCGATGTTCATTGTCGGTGTGATGGTAGTCGTGGGCGCCTGGTTCAAACGCTACCTTATCGTTACACCCACGCTGCTGCACCCCTTTCTGCCCATGCAGGATGTTCCACAAAGGTATCATCATTATTTTCCATCGTGGCAGGAATGGGCAATTACAACAGGCTCATTGGCAGGGACCCTGCTGGTCATTACCTTTTTGGCAAGGATATTCCCTATTATCCCTATTCAGGAAACCATAACCAAACAATATGAAAAGGCTGAGTAATTTTTATCCGCTGCTTTTTGCTCTTTGTCTGCAACTACCCGTATGTTTTCCGGCCAATGCGCAAGACTCCCCCAGGAAGAACCTGCTGGTCGACCTTGGCTATCACTCCCTTAATAATACAGTGGTCTTTCTGTCTGTAAATGCAAAAACGAAGGAAAAAGGAAAATTTCAGCCTGTCGGCGGAGCCCGCATCCGGCTTTATCTCGATAAGGATTCTACAGCCTGTATTGTCGGCGATGCCGTCACCGATACCAAAGGTTCGGCAAGGGTCTTCCTTCCGCCTTCACTGAAGAATCAATGGAATAGTGCGGCTACACATACATTTATCGCCGTCTCTGCCGGAGACAGCGTCTTTAATCCATCCAGGACAGAGACTTCCGTCGTTAAGGCACACCTCGAAATAGACACGGGACAAGGAAAAACAATCATTGCGAAAATCGTGGAATTAAAAAACGATGTGTGGGTGCCCGTAAAAGCGGTAGAAATAAAAGTGGACATAAAACGTTCCGGCGGCGATCTTGCCGTGAGTGATAAGGACAGCTATACCACGGATTCGACCGGTACAATCAGTGCGGAATTCCACCGTGACGGTATACCGGGAGATAAGAATGGCCTCCTGACGCTGGTAGCTAAAGTGGAAGATAATGATACCTATGGCAACCTTCGTGTGGAGAAATCGGAGCCCTGGGGGACAGTGTTAAAGCTCTCGGATACCTTTGACGAGCGGTCGCTCTGGGCGGCTCGTTTTAAAACTCCGCTCTGGCTCTTGTTGATGGAGTATTCCATTTTTCTGAGCGTATGGGCCGTAGTTATTTATCTGGTATTCCAAATCAGAAAGATCATTAAGGCAGGTCGATTGGTCTGAGAACCCCACACTATGGCAGCATTTTCGCATGTGCAGAAAGATCGAAGGGCACGACTACTTTAAAACTGATATTCCGCCCCATATTAAAGATCCCGGGTTGAATGCCGGGCGGCACTACGGGATTATCGAAATACTTCAGCCGGCTCATATTGGACTGGTAGTTGGCATTGGCCAGGTTAGTCCCATCAAGGAATATTTCGACAATACTTTTGCCGGTGGCATGTACAAGCTTTATGCCCAATCCTGCGCTCAACAGATTATACCCGGCGGTGTAGGTCTCGGTGCCGTAGGCGGAGAAGAACCGGTTTTGAGCGCTATAATGGTCAAATCCGATAAAGGCGTAGGCGTTCCTAAACCGGCCGAAGCCCTTGCTATAGACACCGCGCAATTCTGAATGGGTATGGGCTGGAGGGATAAAGGGCAGATACTTTAGGCTGTCGGGCGCATGACCGCCATCGATCAGATTAGTACCATAGGTCAGGGATAGGGCGTTTTCAAAATGAAGCCAGGGAACAGGATGGATATCCAGGTAGAATTCGCCGCCGACGAGCCGTGCTTTGCTTTGCACGTAGGTGAACTTGCTGTATTCCCCGTTCGGGTTGGACGACCCGTCAGGGTTTACCCGTTCGGGATTCCCATTGGCATCCAATATCTGTTCCTGGAAGATGTAGTTTTGGATAATATTGTAGAAAAGGCCGGCGCTGGCTGTAAGATGAGGCAACGTCAGGGCAGCGCCGATGTCCTCCTGCAAGCTGAATTCCGGTTTGAAATCGCTGTTACCTACGTGATAAATCTGCGATCCCGGGTCGGGCCCGTTGGCCGACAGTTCCGCAATGCTTGGGGCCCGGAAACCGCGCGCAATATTAGCTTTGACCAGGAACCGGTCGGAGAAGTTGTAGGTGCCGCCCAAACTTGCAGATACGCCGGAGAAATTTTTACTTAAGCTGGGGAACTGCTGGATGACGCCCGACGCTGTGCCCGGATCATTACCGGTATGCAGAGTAGGATAATAGGGCGTTACGGTATCTACATAGGCGGACTTGCCGGAGAACGAACGAATGTCGAATCTTGCGCCGCCCGCCAGATCCAGCTTCCCAAAACTCTTTTTCTCCAACCAAAAGGGGCCGATATCGAACTGGTGATAGGCGGGTATAGGGAAATCAGTGCTATACCCCAAGGCGTTATTCTGGTACATGCCATTAACACCTGCACTGGATTCATATCCCTTCCCGGTGGCGAAGTTATACTTTAGGTCATAAGTATACGTATGCAGCTCCAGGTTCAAACCAGGTACATCCGGGGCAGTCGGATGCGTGAATTCGCGCCGGTGGCTATACTGCCAGCCAAGATTGACCAGGAGATTGCCCTTGCCCAGGGCGATATTGCTGTTGTCATAGATACGATAAAGCTGAACATGTTGATGTAATGTAGGTATCGAGTAGGAATTTAGCTCGGATTCGGGAACGATCGGCCGATAGGTATCCGAATCGGTGATCTGTTTCGTAAATTTCCGGGTGAGCGAATCCCGGCTGCCATCGGGGATAGCCTGGAGATCGTCAAACAGGGAAGCGTTGAGATAGGAATAACCCCAGGATTTATTCAGTCCAATCATAGCCCGGGCGTCCTTTTCATTGAAATTGGTGGCGTATACGCGGCCATCGTGCCGGTCCTGGTAGTCTTCAGCTAGCTTTTCTGAGAGCTGGGTACCCCAAATCAACCCTTTCTCATTGCCCTGCAGGCGGAGGCTTCCGTTGATCAACCCATTGTTGGTTCCATATATGCCGCTGGCATTGCCCAATATTTTGCCTTCGGGGACGGGTGGCGGGGTAAGCAGGTTCACCACACCACCAATCGCATCCGAGCCGTAGCTCAGACTCGCTGGGCCCTTGATGATCTCTATGCGGTCGATGGAGTTCTGATCGACTTCTATGCCATGCTCATCACCCCATTGCTGACCTTCCTGGCGAATACCGTCTTCTGCCGTGACCACCCGGTTGTACCCAAGACCATGGATAAAAGGCTTGGAGATGTTCGGACCGGTGGTGACCGCACTGACGCCGGGAAGATTGGCTACTTCGTCGATCACATTGCCGGATGCGGAATGTTGATCCATATAGCTTTTGCCGACGGCGACGATCGGGATGGGCGCTCTTTTTATTTGAGTGGCTTTGCTGACGCCGGTGACTACCACTTCCTCAGCTTCAATAGTCGATAGCTTTAACTGGACGTCGAGTACGGTCGTTTTTGAAAAATCTACATTTTGATAAAAGGTGGCGTATCCTACGAAACGTACCTCAACAAGGTAGGTCCCGGAAGGAAGATTGTTAAATTTGTAACGACCCTCTTTGTCCGCGACTGCTCCCACTTTAAGATCGGGGACATAGACAGAGGCCCCTGGCATTGGTGACCCTTTTTCCTTGTCAACAACTTTACCGGACAGGGATCCTCCACCTGGTAAACGGTCTCCTATTGAATAAGCGGCATAACCAGTACTGGATAACAGCTGACTAAGTCCAAACAAGGTAATAAAAGTCAATAGATAGCGAGACGATGAATCGTTCATGTAATCAGACCACATGGTGGACTTTTGAAGCAAATTTTGTAACGTGGTTGCGAATTTAAGCTTTTCCGGCGAATGATCCTATGATCTCGATATGTTTCACTGATGAAATTCCCAACCGGCCGAAATCATGCGCCTGTATGACTTAAGTCATCCTCAGGCCCTAACGGCGTTGATAAATTTGGGAATCAATAATCAAAGCATTGAACACCTGGATAGGTCAACCAATCAACTAAAATCTTAATCACCAAGACATGCAACCTAAAAAATTGACGCTCACCGGGCCGTTATGCCTCCTGCTGTCGATGGCAGTCTGTAACCATGGTTTCGGGCAAACCATTCCGCCAGCCACTCCGACGGCCATTGATTCCTCTCTGATGGATCGTATCACGGCGCTGGAAAACCAGGTCCATGAACAGCATCATGGCGAAGACCATTTCATGGTCGTTGGCCTCACGACCATCGGTTTCGTCGCCAATAAGACGACGACCACGACGGGTGGCGAAAGCCAGGTTTCCAAAACCAATAGTTTTCCCGATGCGACGGAGTATGAATTTAGCCCCATGTTCCTATGGAGACACGGCGATAAGTGGCTGATGGAATTCGAACCCTCCTTCACCGGCGGGACCCTCGGCGTCAACTGGGCAGATGTCTCCTATTACGCAGCCCCTGGCCTGATCATCCGCGCCGGCTATTTCGTCCTGCCTTTCGGTACCTACGCCAAAAGAGAAGCCGCCGGCTGGATCGACAAACTGGCCACGGATCCCCTGGGAATACCCGACCTTCCTCCGCAGACAGATTTCGGCATCGAAGTGGAAGGCGGCCTCCCGATGGGCAATATGAAATGGAGCTATGACGTCGCACTCACCAACGGCAATCAATTGCTGCCCGATGGAGAAATACAAAATGCGGGCATCGTCGATAATAACAACAATAAGACCGTCACGGCCAGGCTGGGCCTGCTGCCCTTTTCCAATTCTTCCCTGGAACTCGGGGTGTCGGGGATGTTCGGTAACGTGGGGGATGCAGGATCGTCCTATGTCAATGCTAATTCCCAATGCTATGCGCTGGACTTGAACTACGTACATACCTTCAACCCGATCCAGGTCAATGTCAAGGGCCAGTTTAATTATATCCATATTAACAACGAGCAATACGTCAGCCCGATCGACAGCTCCAACTATACCTTCGACAACACGATCCGCAACGGTTTTATCCAGGGCTCCTTGCGGCCCGTAGGCTCGAACAATAAGTTCCTGAAGAACCTGGAACTGGCCGTACGCTATACAAAGCTGGAGACCCCAAAGACTTCCCTGTGGGGCGCGACGACGGATGTAAAAGACATCGGCCTGGATTACTGGCTGAGCTGGCGGACAGTCCTCAAGGTCACGTATGAGACGTCCAACGGCACCAGTACTGTCAGCCAGGCTCTGGGCGGTCTCGGCACCGTGACGAAATCGAATTCCCTTTACCTACAATTTTCCATTCAACTCTAAAATCAACCTTATGCGTACGATAGGTCCTATTCGCGTGGCTACAGGTATATGCATGACTGGGTTTGCACTCCTGGTGGCGATTACCTTACATAGCTGCAAGGCATCCCAGGCAGTCGCCGCCAAGAGCGGCGCCCAGCTTTGGGCCGAGAACTGCCAACGCTGCCACAATACACCCTCCCCTTCAACCTTTTCCCCCGAACAATGGCAGACCATCGGCATGCACATGCAGACACGGTCGCTTATCACCGAGGACGAAAAGAAGAAGATCATCGCATTCCTGCAGCAATAATACGATTGCTCCCACGCATCGATATGCCGGCCGGGCTAACCTCGGCCGGCTTCAGCAGCCCGTCCCCTGGTTCCTTCGCTCTGGTTCCCCCTGTCGGCGCGCTTAACGGCGCGTCTCTTTAAAATCGGTAATTTTATGGGGCCAAAGGAATTCCCATGAAAGAGATCAGCGACATCATACAGGCTTTTGAACAAGCCGGGCAGGAAGGCAGACAGACGGCGCTGGCCACTGTCGTCCATGTGGAAGGATCATCCTACCGCAGACCGGGGGCAAGAATGCTGGTGACGGATGAAGGAAGGCTTACCGGGGCCATCAGCGGCGGGTGCCTGGAGGGCGACGCGCTCCGCAAGGCTCTTTTGGCCCTCAGCCGAGGTACGTCCATGCTCGTCACCTACGACACCATGGACGAAGACGACGCCAAACTCGGGGTAGGCCTCGGCTGCAACGGCATCATCCAGGTGCTGTTCGAACCTGTCGATCCGGCGGATCCGAAAAATCCTGTCGAATTATTGAAGTTGATAGCCGCCGAAAGACAGCATGCCGTTCTCGTAACCCTTTTTTCACTGCAGGACAAACGCGGGCCGCAGCCGGGCACCTGCCTGCTGCTGAAGGGTGATGATCTCATTTCCAATGAGAAAGAAGATAATGAGCTGAAAGAAGTCCTCCGGCAGGACGCTCAAAAGGCAATGACGGAAAAGACTTCCGCCTTCAAAAACTATATATCTGCCACGCAGGACCTCACAGCGTTCATCGAGTTCGTTAAACCTCCAGTATCGATGGTCATCGTCGGCGCCGGCAACGACGTAGTGCCGCTGGTGAAGATGGCGGAGGTGCTTGGCTGGCAAACAACCGTTGTGGATGGCCGCCCCAGCCTCGCCAGGCCCGAACGATTCGTGCCCTCCTGCCAGGTGCTGGTCTCCAAACCAGACGGCGTATTGGAAAAGATCGCTATAGATGAAGAAACGGTGTTTTTGCTGATGACCCATAATTATAATTATGACCTGGCGATGTTAAAAGCACTGCTCAAACGAAACGTCGCCTATATCGGTTCCCTCGGCCCCAGGCAAAAGCTGGACCGTATGCTGGATGAGCTAAGAGGGGAGGGGATCACTGTAACCCAGGAACAGATGGAACATCTCTATGGTCCCGCCGGGCTGGAAATCGGTGCGGAAACGCCTGAGGAGATCGGGTTGTCGATCCTGGCGGAGATCAAGGCGGTATTGGCAAAAAAGGAAGGCCGGTCTCTCAGTAAGAATGCAGACGTGATTCACTCCCGCACAGAAACGCTGATTGAAAAGGTAAGGCTTGCAAAATGAGCGCAGTTTGAAAGCACCCCCCAGCCCAGGCCCGAAGGCAGCCCGCACCCAATGCGTTATGTAAGTAACATACATAACGATCGGCAGCGGTTTAATTTGATGGAATAGTAAATATTTTCTACATTGTTGTATAGGGTTATCGCAAGCCATGTCAAAACTATCCACCATCAACGATTGCAAGCCTTGTAAAAGGACACTGCCTGTCACGGCAAGGGGAAAGTCTGCGGGCTGGCTAACGGTACTCCTGCTGGCGCTATTGCCCAAATGTCCGTTTTGCATGCTGGCCTTCACGAGCACCGCCATCCTCTGCGGTAAAGATCACACCACATTCTCTTCGCACACTTACGCTTCTCCTGAAACTTTTTATTTCTCCTTGTTTTTTTCTGCAGTCATTTTACTCAGCATCGCGCTCAACAAAAGAGACGCACGCACCGGGTATGCCTTCTTATTGGCCGCAGGAGGTTGTGCCTGCAGCCTGCTGAGCGTTATCCGGGGAGGCGGAGCTTTTCTGTATTATACAGGCATGGCGATGATCGTCAGTGGGGTATGGCTTAACGGCAGCCTTTTGTCTTTTTTGCGAAAATTAAAAACATAACTATGATTGCTCAGTCCTTTCAGTATGAAGCACCCGCCTCGCTCGCAGAAGCCATCGGGCTCCTCCAAAAACATGGCGATGCCGCCAAGGTTCTCTCCGGCGGCCACAGCCTCATCCCCATGATGAAGTTGCGGCTCGCCACCCCGGAATATGTCATCGATATCAATAATATCCCTGACCTGGCCTATATCAGGGAAGACAAAGCCATAGTCAGCATCGGCGCCCTGACCCGCGAAGCGGAGGTCGAACATTCCAGCCTGTTGAAGAAATACTTCCCGATCTTCGGCGACGTTACCAAACTGATCGCCGATCCGCAGGTACGCAACCGCAGTACCATCGGCGGTAACCTCGCACACGGCGATGCGGCCAACGACCACCCGGCCGTCATGCTGGCGCTCGGTGCAACCGTCGTCATTGCCGGCCCTAACGGCCAACGCTCGGTCCCCATCGACGAATTCTTTTTCGGGTTTTACCAGACCGCCATCCAACCGGACGAGATCCTCACCGAAATCCAAATCCCCCTGCCGCCGGACCGCACGGGTAACGCGTACCATAAACTAGAACGTAAAGTGGGCGACTATGCCACTGCCGGAGTGGCCGTTCAACTCACCCTGGATGCCAAAGGTTTCTGCACCGCGGCGGGTATCGGCCTCACCAATGTCAACCCCGTCCCCTTGAGGGCGCTCCGCTCCCAACAGGCTCTCATCGGCAAGCCGCTCACCGCGGAGAACATCGCCCTCGCAGCGCAGTATGCCTCAGAAGACTGCAGCCCCTCCGCAGACCTGCGGGGCAGCGAAGAGTACAAACGAGCAATGGTCGCCGTGCTGGTCAAACGCATGATCCAAAGATCCGTAGACCGGATCAGCGGATGACCTGTCACAAAATATTCACTCAAAAACACCTCAAATGGAAATAACTGTCACCGTAAATGGAACAAAACACACCGCCGACGTGGAACCCCGGTTATTACTCGTTCACTTCATCAGGGAAAATCTCAACCTGACCGGCACGCATATCGGCTGCGACACCACCTCCTGCGGCGCCTGCACCATCCTGCTGGACGGTAAATCCGTCAAGTCTTGTACGATCCTCGCCGTGCAGGCCAGGAATAAATCTGTGACCACCATCGAAGGCGCCCTCGCCGCCGACGGCTCGCTCAGCCCCCTGCAGGAAGGCTTCAAGGAAAATCACGGATTGCATTGCGGCTTCTGCACGCCGGGGATGATCATGCGGGCCACAGAGTTGCTGGCCGATAATCCCGACCCGACAGAGGAAGAGATCCGCTGGGGCATCTCCGGGAACCTGTGCCGGTGCACGGGCTATAACAATATCGTCAAGGCAATTATATACGCGGGCGCAAAAATGCGCGGCGTCGAAACGGCCTCCACCGAACCGGAATTCGTTTAATCATCATTTCGACAACCTATCAAACAAAAAATATGATCCAGTGTAAAACTTCGAAAGAGATCAGCGGCATGGGCCATTCTATGAAACGGAAAGAGGATGCACGCTTTATCCAGGGCAAGGGACATTACGTGGATGATATCAAGCTGGACGGAATGCTCTACATGGACATCACCCGGAGCCCCTATGCCTACGCAAAGATCAAAAACATCGATATCTCCGAAGCGATGAAGGTCCCCGGCGTCGTGGCAGTCGTGACGGGGAAGGACCTGGAGAAGTATAATCTCCACTGGATGCCCACGATCATGTCCGATCTGCAGATGGTACTGCCCACCGATACGGTAATGTACCAGTCCCAGGAAGTGGCCGCTGTGATCGCCACCAGCCGGTATGCCGCCCGGGACGGGCGGGAGGCGGTGCGCGTGGAATATGAGGTGATGAAGCCCCTGATAGACCCTTTTAAGGCAATGAACAGCGACGCGCCGGTGCTCAGGACGGATAAGCCCGGCAAAAAAGACAATCATATCTGGCATTGGGAAGCCGGCGACAAAGAAAAAACCGCAGCCGTATTTGCCAGCGCCGACGTGGTGGTCAAGGAGCAGATGCACATTCCGCGCATCCATGTCTGCTCCATCGAGACCTGCGGCTGTGTGGCGGACTATGATAAGGTGAATAACCATCTGACGATGTATATGACGACACAGGCGCCGCATGTCATCCGGACCGTCTTCGCGCTTGTAGCTGGCCATTTGGGGCTGACGGAAGAAAAGATCCGGGTCGTCTCTCCGGATATCGGCGGCGGCTTCGGCGGAAAAGTGCCGGTCTACCCGGGCTACGTCATCGCCATCGCCGTATCATTCCTGGTGGGCAAGCCGGTCAAATGGATCGAAGACCGCAGCGAGAATTTGCAGGCGGACTCCTTTGCCCGCGACTACCACATCACCGCGGAAATGGCAGGGACAAAAGAAGGAAAGATCCTGGCGACACGGTTCAAGGTACTGGCAGACCACGGCTACACGGATGCCTGCGCCAACCCTTCCAAATTTCCGACGGGCTTGTTCTCTATCGCCACGGGTTCTTATAATTATGATACGACCTATATGGAGGCGGACGCCGTATATACCAATAAGCCGCCCGGCGGCGTCGCCTATCGCTGCTCGTTCCGCGTGACGGAGGCTGTCCATGCTATCGAACGGATGACGGACCGTTTTGCCCTGGAGATCGGCAAGGATCCTGCGCAATTGCGACTGGATAACTTCATTAAAAAGGAAGAGTTCCCCTGGAAATCACCGACAGGCTGGATATACGACAGCGGCGACTACCACCAGGGCCTGAAAAAGGCTATGGCAGTCGTGGGGTACGACGACCTGCGAAAAGAACAGGCGGAGAAAAGAAAGAAGGGCGAACTCATGGGCATCGGTATCTCCACCTTCACCGAAGTGGTCGGCGCAGGCCCCTCAAAAGACTTCGATATCCTGGGGATAAAAATGTTCGACAGCGCTGAAATCCGCGTGCATCCGACCGGAAAGGCCATCGCCCGCTTCGGCACAAAATCGCAGGGCCAGGGACATGAGACGACCTACGCCCAGATCATCGCGGAAGTCCTCGGCATCCCCGCAGAAAATATCCAGGTGGAAGAGGGTGACACGGATACAGCCCCCTACGGCCTCGGTACCTATGCCAGCCGCAGCACCCCCACCGCCGGGGCAGCCGCCGCAGTGGCCTCGCGAAAACTCGTGGATAAGGCCAGAAAGATCGCCGCTTATTTGCTCGAAGTCAGCGAGAGCGACCTCGAATGGGAACCGGGAAAGTTTTGGGTCAAAGGTGCGCCGGAAAAATCGAAGACGATCCAGGAAGTCGTCTTTGCCGCCTATACCAATTTCCCGCAGGGACTCGAGGCCGGCTTCGAAGCGACCCACTACTACGACCCGCCCAATCTGACCTTTCCGTCGGGAGCATATATCTGCGTCGTGGATATCGACAAGGAAACCGGCGGCATCCACGTCCGGCGTTTCGTCGCTATCGACGATTGCGGGAATATCATCAACCCGATGATCGTGCAGGGGCAGGTGCATGGCGGTCTGACCCAGGGCATCGCGCCGGCAATGTATGAGGAAATGATCTATGACGAAGACGGCAATATCCTCAACGGCACCTTAATGGATTACCTCGTGCCAACAGCCGTAGAATCCCCGCACTGGGAAACAGGCCACACCGTGACGCCTTCTCCGCACCACCCGATTGGCGCCAAAGGCGTCGGGGAATCCCCTACGGTAGGCGCGCCCCCGGCCATCGCCAACGCGATCGTGGACGCCTTATCACCCTATGGGATCACCCATATGGAAATTCCCATCACCCCATTCAAGGTCTGGAAGGCCCTGAAGGAAAAAGGAGTGGTGTAACGCCGTGCCCTATTTCATCAAGCAAATTCAAATGCAATGACAACAGTAATCAATAAGGTCTTCCAGGTAGAATATCCCATCGACACCGTCTGGAATAATCTGTCAGACCCGGAAAAGATCGTTTCCTGCGTGCCTGGCGCAACCCTCACCGAAAAGGTGGATGATAATAATTACAAAGGACACGTCGAACTGAAATTCGGCCCGGTCAAAGCCGGCTACGACGGATTGATCACCTTCCTGCAAAGGGATGCGGTCGCTAAAAAGATGTCCCTGAAAGGCACCGGTACGGACACGAAAGGAAAAGGCAGCGCCGAAATGACGATGGACGGTACCCTCATCGCGAAGGACGGCGGCACGGAGGTCAACATCACCATGAACGTTAATGTGACAGGCATGCTGGCGCAGTTCGGCAGCCGCCTGATCACCGATGCGAGCAACCAGGTCTTCGACCAGTTCGTAAGAAATTTTAAGTCCCGGTTGGCCGGCGGCGAGGTGGACAATGCCTTGCATGCGGGCTCGCTGGTCGGCGGAATGATCAAAGGCATTTTTGGGGGAAACAAATCGTAGTGCAGCCTATTACTGACACATCGTCCATCATAACCGCACTGGAAGGACACAATTATGTCGCCGATGAGGAATTGGCGACCTCGTTGTTCCTGCTGCTGAAATTGCAGAAACCTTTGCTGGTCGAAGGCCCTCCCGGCGTCGGCAAGACCGAGATCGGCCTGGTGCTGTCGGAATTGTTGCAGACGAAGCTGATCCGTTTGCAGTGTTATGAAGGATTGGATATTCACTCGGTGGTATATGAATGGAATTATCAGAAGCAACTGCTCGGCATCAGGTTGCAGGAGCACAGCGACCTTTCAGTCCATGAAAAAGAGCGGCAGATTTTCAGCCGGGAATATTTGCTGGAGCGCCCCTTGCTGCGCTCCATTTCCGAAACAGAACAGTCACCCGTTCTTCTCATCGACGAGCTGGACCGGTCGGATGAAGAGTTCGAGGCCTTTCTGCTGGAACTGCTGTCGGCCTTCCAGATCAGCATTCCCGAGATAGGCACGGTCAAGGCAAAGCATAAGCCCTATGTCGTGCTGACCTCCAATCGGACACGCGAACTCAGCGATGCGTTGAAAAGACGCTGCCTATACCAGTGGATCGATTATCCGAGCCTGGAAAAGGAAATGGCTATCGTCAGACGACGTCTGCCGGGTATCGACGACAGGCTCCTGCACCAGGTCGTCCGCTTTGTCCAGCAGTTCAGGGAAAGGAAACTGCTGAAAACGCCCGGCATTTCCGAGACCATGGACTGGGCGGAATCGCTGCTGGCGCTGGGCTATAAGGAGATCAACACCCAGGCGTTCGACCGCACCCTCGGCGCCGTACTCAAGTCTGTCGAGGACATCCAGGCCATCCGGACGGAAGGATTGGGCGCATTCAGTGACAAAACAAACCCATGATGAAATTACAGGCCTTCGCCACAAAAAATATCACCGAATCCATCGTCGGATTCGCCCAATTTCTAAGAGGCCAGGGCCTGAATGCCGGCATCGAAGAGACGAAGACTGCCCTGGCCGCCGCGGAGGCGGGATTACTGCTTGACCGGATTCAATTTAAATATGCGCTCAAAACCATTTTTTGCACGTCGCCCGAAGAGGGCGGCTTATTTGAAGGACTGTTCCCTTTATATTGGGATACCAATCCCATCGACCTCGACCCGAAAGACAGAAAGAACAAAACAGGCCTGGCAGGCATAGTGAAAAGGGGCGCCTCCGCCATGATGATGGGCAACGGAAAAACAGAGGAATGCACCCGCGAAGCGAAGACTGTCACCGGGGCCAACGAGACGGAACGCCTGCAGCAAACCGATTTTTCCCACGTCGGAGAAATGGACGCAGAAAACCTGCAACGCATCGCCGAAAAATTGTTCCGCGAAATGGCCGCCCGCCTCCGACGCAGGCGGAAGAACGCCGGCCGGCACGGGGACATCGATTTACGCCGGACCATCAGGCACAGCATCCCTTTCGGCGGCGAACCGATGGAACTCTATCGAAAGGCACGGAAGGAGAAACGGCAGCGGCTGATCATCCTCATGGACGTCAGCGGGTCGATGGATAAGTATAGTTTTTATTTGTTGCGGTTCGTCTGTGCCTTGCAGGGTATGTTCAGGCAGTTGGAGGTTTTCGTGTTCAGCACCTCCCTCCTCAGGATCAGCCGGGCGCTCCGGCAGAATTACCTGGACAGGGCATTGCAGGCCATCGGCGAACAGGCTGATAATTGGTCTGGCGGGACGAGGATAGGGGAATGCCTGCGGGAGTTCTCGGAAAAATTCGGGCAGCGAATGCTCAACGGCTCGCCGACGATCGTCGTTCTCAGTGATGGACTCGATACCGGGGATCCGGAAGTACTGGCTGCAACCATGCGGCGCCTGCGGCGGCGGTCTGGCCGGATCATATGGCTGAACCCCCTCAAAGGAATGCGGAATTATGCGCCGCTGGCGGGAGGCATGCAGGCTGCCCTGCCTTCAATTGACGATTTTCGCAGCGCACATAACCTGGCAAGCCTGTTGGAGCTTGAAAAAATTTTAGCAAATGTTTGACGAACATATTCATAAGATAGATGAGCTGCAAAAAAAGAACGAACCTTTTGCCATTGCAACGGTCGTTTGGCGTGCGGAACCCAGCTCGGGTAAGAGCGGGGATAAAGCCATCATTGATAAAAAGGGGGAAATAACAGGGTGGGTCGGCGGCGGTTGCGTCCGGGGTATTGTGCTCAAAGAAGCCGACGATGCGATCCGCAGTGGGAAGACCCGCCTGGTTAAGATCGGGCAATCGGTGTCCCCAGGACAAAAGGAGGGCATCGTCGAATACAAAATGACCTGTCAGAGCGAAGGCTCGCTGGATGTCTTCATCGAACCCGTTTTACCGGCGGTTCACCTGGTGGTGATGGGCAAATCGGTGATCGCCAAAGCACTCGTCAGGCTGGGCAAAGCCATCGGCTATCGTGTGACGGCCGTAGCTACGGATGTGCGGCCTGATACATTCGAAAAGGTAGACGAATTGATCACCCGGATATCCCTCGATCAGGTCAAAACCGGTTCTCTCTCCTTTATCGTCGTGTGTACGCAGGGCGAAGGTGATGAGGACGCCTTGAAAGAGGCATTACGTTTGCATGGCCCCTATATCGGATTTGTGGCCAGCAGGAAGAAAAAGGCAGCAGTTTTCGCCCATCTGGTCCAGGAAGGAGCCGACCCTCAAAAATTGGCCGCCGTCCGGTCGCCCGCAGGTATCGATATCAATGCCAAGAAGCCGGATGAAGTGGCAATCAGCATCTTGGCAGAGATCATCCAGGTCCGTAATGGCTTGTCCGTCGTATCGGCAGAAGAGGGCAGCCCAACGAATCTGGCCAGGGAGACAAATCTGGCCGGCCCGTCGGATTGGAGGCCAGAACCCAAATTCTACATCAACCCCGTCTGCGGCATCCCGGTGGATATAAATAATCCCAGGCATGTGATCGATTATAAGGGCGAACAGGTTTATTTTTGTTGTGACGGCTGTAAGATTAAATTTGAGGAATCGCCTGAAAAATACATGGAAAAGAAATGATGATTGATACATTCGGTCGGGTCCATACTTATTTGCGGATTTCACTGACGGATAATTGTAATCTGCGTTGCTTTTACTGTATGCCCGAAGAAGATTATGCATTCACCCCGGCATCCCGGCTGATGCAGGCCGGAGAGATAGAAGCCCTGGCGAAGATTTTTGTCGCTAATGGGGTGGATAAGATCAGGCTTACCGGCGGGGAACCCCTCGTCCGCAAGGACGCGAAGGAGATTATTACCGCGTTGTCAGTCTTGCCCGCCTCGCTGACCCTCACCACCAATGCTACCCGGTTGCACGAATTCGCCGATACCCTGCAGCAAGCAGGAGTCCGGTCGCTGAATATCAGCCTCGATACCCTGCAGGCGGATAAGTTTATGTTGCTTACCCGCAGGGACCAGTTCAGGCAGGTTAGGGATAATATCGATCTGATGATCGGCCGCGGCTTTCACGTGAAGGTTAACGCGGTGATCATGAAAGGGCTGAACGATATGGAAATCAATGACTTTGTCCGGTGGACCCGGGACGTGGCGGTTCATGTACGCTTTATAGAGTTCATGCCCTTTAGCGGCAACCGGTGGACCAGCAACAAAGTTGTCACCCTGCCGGAGATCCTGGCCAAAGTACAGGAAGAATTCATGATCGCCCCCTTGACAGGCGACAAACACGATACGGCAAAGGCTTACACCGTGCCGGGACACCTGGGCACCTTCGCCATCATCAGCACGATGAGCGCCCCCTTTTGCAGCGGCTGCAACCGCATTCGGCTGACCGCCGACGGCAAGTTGAAAAATTGCCTCTTCTCCCGCGAAGAGACCGATTTGCTCACCCCACTGAGGAAGGGGGATGATGTGCTGCCATTGATCCTTCAAAGTATCGGCAACAAAAAGAAGGAATTGGGGGGCCAGTTCACCACGGATTTTGAACATCTCCATCCGGAAAATATAGATAACAGGAGCATGATAACTATCGGGGGTTGACTATGGCAGCATCTATCGGGCATATGTTGAAGGAAGAACTACAATACATCGTCAGGGGAACCCTGTGGATCGAATGTGAGAACAAGCGGTTTTTCGGTCCGGGCCGGGCGGAACTACTGCAACGGATAGATGAGACCGGCTCCATCCGCAAGGCCGCTGCCGATATGGGCATGTCCTATAAAAAGGCATGGGCGATGGTCACGGCCCTCAATCAACAGGTACAGCGCCCGTTTGTGCTGGTCAAGGTCGGTGGCGAGAAGGGCGGCGGCTCGGTTATCACGGAGGAGGCCCGGGAATTGGTCAACTATCACAGCCTGCTGCGCCAGCGATTCGTGGCTTTCCTGGAAAAGGAGACCAAGGACCTGAAATCAAAGTAATTTTTTTTAATCAGCGTTATATTCCAGAAGATATAACGATATTTATAACCATTAAACTGATGCATTATGAGAAAGGCGATTTTTTCCATTTGTGTATTGCTGAATGTATTGACCACCAGCAGGATGCATGCCCAATCGGCATCACAGCAAACAGCTTCCTCATCCGGATCACAGCAACCCTCTTCCTCATCGGGCCTCCAGCTTCCCCCCGCGTCCGCACAGCCTCTTTCTTCCCCATCAGCGTCCCCGCAACCCATTTATCCTCAAACCAAAGCCTACCTCAGCTTCATCATTCCCTGGGTGACGGTCCAGGGTAACACTACGACACCGGAATTTAAAACGGCCACCACCATCGGTTTCCCCTTCGGCATCCTGGTATTATACAGCGCATCGTTCGGTTTCAGCTTCGAGCTCACGCCTTCTATCATGTATGAGCACCAGACAGCCAAAAGCCCCGCCAGCAAGACCAGTAACGTCCTGTTCGATCCCGGCCCCATGTTCCGGTTCCATCACGGGTGGACCTTTATCCCCCGCCTGGCTTTCGAGACGGGAGGACGTTATGGCGTGACACCGGTGCTCAACAAGACTGTCCTAAGAACTAAAGCCCTCAATTATTTCGTGGCAGTCTCCGCTCCCATGCGGGCAGGAAACAGCGAACCGACATCCATCGGAGCCAACTTGCAGATCGGGTTCATTTTCAATTGACGGACCCGAATGTCAAATCGGGCCCGTTCGTCTGGAAATCGGGCCCGGTCGCCCGGAATGGCCAATTTTCGATACTTTTGCCGTATCGAACCAGCATCTATGGATCAGCATCACTTGAAGGAAAGGAAGCCAGTCAATATTTTCGTACAGGGCCCCGTGGCCGCCGGTTTTATCGGTGACAGCATTCAAAAGCATAGCAGCAAGACGAACATCGGCGCCCACAGCATTTTCCTGGGCCAGGTGCGGGCAGACGTCATTGAAGGAAAAAAAGTGGCCGCTATTGAATATACGGCGCACGAGCCACTGGCGCTGAAAACAATGCATGAGATCAGGGAGTCGGCCTTTGCCACCTGGCAGCTGACCTGCCTCCACGTCTACCATAGCCTGGGCACCGTCGCGGCGGGCGAAATCAGCTTGTTCGTCTTCGCCTCTTCCCCGCACCGCCAGGCAGCTACAGAAGCCTGCCATGAGATAGTGGAGCGTATAAAGGCCGAGCTCCCGGTCTGGGGCCAGGAAATCTTCGAGGACAATACCCGCCAGTGGAAAGAAAATAAAGTCTAGCGCCACCCGCGGCTCCCCGGCGCGCCGATGCTCGTTGCCCCTGCGCTTCCCCGCATACGCGCCGCCCTTACAGGATTTTCCCAAAGACCCACACGGGAAAGACTTCGCCTTTCTTGAACTCCTCCCGCCCTACAGGCAGCTCCAGGAAGGCATCCGCCGCCAGCAAATTCGCAAAATCGCCCGACCCATGCCCCTCCACCGGTGTCGCCAGCCACTGGCCGCGTGGATCGACGCGCAGCCTGACCTGTAGGAAATATTGCAACAGGGGCGGAAAGGTGAAATCTTCGTCCAGCATCGCAGCCGGGGGACGGCTGTCAATACCCCAGGAAGCCTTCAGCCAGGGCAAAAAATACCGGTGAAAACACAGGAACGTCGCAACAGGATTGCCCGGAAAGGCAAAGACGAGCGCCCCACCGGGATAATGGCCGAACCAAAAAGGTTTTCCCGGCCGTTGCCGGACCTTATGGAAGAGTTTTTTCACTTGCAGCTTTTCGAGGGCTTCGGGCACAAAATCGAATTTCCCCATCGACACGCCGCCGCTCAACAGGATCACGTCGTACGCCCGAACACAGTCTCCCAACTGCGCCTCGATAGTCGCCGTATCATCCGGCAGATGCAGCATGTCCGAAGTCACGCCGTACTGCTGTAGGCCCGCACGCAAAGCGTAATTATTGGACCGCCTCACCTGGAAGGTCTCAGGCACATCCCCGATATCGACCAGCTCATCCCCGGTGGAAATAATGATCACCCTGGGATTTTTCTTCACCGATAAGCTCGCCTTGCCGACGGCAGACGCTACAGTAATGACGGCGGGGGTAATAAAGGTGCCCGTCTCGACCAGCACCTCGTGTTGCTTTTTATCTTTTCCCCGGTGGTGAATATTTTGCCCGGCAATGACATCACCGGCCTTCACCGTGGCGCTGCTCTGAGCCATGTCGATCTCCTCATAAGGTACGACTGTATCTGTAGAAGGCGGCAGCACCGCGCCGGTCATGATCTCGATACACTCGTCATCTGCCGTGATATCGATGGGCTCCTCGCCCGCCGCCTGTGTGGCCTTGATCCGGAAAGTGCGGATCCCGCGCCGAAAAACCTCATAGCGGATCGCAATCCCATCCATCGTCACCCGGTCAAAAGGCGGCAGATCCCTGTCGGCTACCACATCCTCTGCAAGCACTCTCCCCAGACAATCGTCCAATGGCAAGAATTCCGCTCCGTAATCCTGGCAGTGCCCCAGGATAATTTTTTCTGCTTCTTCAACTAAAACCATGTTATGAATGTAAAGAAAATTTTGTTGACCCTCGTCAACAATATGCATCACATAACTCATTTTTTCGTGTAAATTTGATGAGTCCCTGCCAGTCGCTTTCAATCCCTAATTGACTCATTTATCCAAGTAGTAATTATGATTTCACTCACAGTCAATCATCATGTATATGAAGTGGACGCCGGCGCGTCGTCGATGCACGGATGAAGCTGAAGGCAAACCATTGCCGAAGGAACATGGCGGACCTGTCCGGATGATCACGCCCCAATTATATGCCTGGAAAGGATCTAAATGGATCAAACGAATCGAGTTTTTGACCCGCAATAAGCTGGGCTTTTGGGAACAAAGGGGATATTCGAATACTGCCTATCCCTGGCGAAATGACCGGTATAGCCGGTGATGCATGGCATTTTTATTGTGGTAACAAGGAGAAAGGAAAATCGGTAAATGGTTGCTTATGAATAGTACAATTCAATTACCAGTCGTTAAAATAGCCGGAAATGCAGCACATTCCGGCCCCGATATGCTGGCTATCGAAGAACCGCTGGAGATCAGCCTGGCGTATGACCAACCGGCCTCGGCGGGGAGTCGCCCGCCCAACGTGCCGGCACCCCACGTGCGGAACCTCGCGGTCACAATGCGGACACCGGGTCATGACGCAGATCTGGCACTGGGCTTCCTTTTCACCGAAGGGATCATCGCCGGACTCCCGGACGTAAAATCGATCCAACACGTCTTCGCAGCCTGTTCGGAAAACAAGGAAAATTCCATCTGCGTAACATTGCAACCCGGCGTCATACCCAATCTCGGCCAGGCGGAACGAAATTTTTACACGACCTCCAGCTGCGGCGTCTGCGGAAAAGCTTCCATCAACGCCATCCGGACAGTCAGCACCCGCTCCGCCGGCAACCTCAGTGACGACATCAATCCCGGCTCCGCCGCCAACCCCGGTGACACGCAAGGCATCAATCCCGACCTGATCATTTCCCTGCCGGATCGACTGTCCCGGCAGCAGCAGCTATTTGCCGAGACCGGCGGCTTGCACGCCGCCGCCTTGTTCAATGGGGCAGGCGACCTGCTGCTGGTCAGGGAAGACGTCGGCCGCCATAACGCGCTGGACAAACTCATCGGCGCAGCGCTAAAAGAAGAAGAAGCCGCCCGCTCAATACCATCGCTTTCCCGCTCGATCCTCTTGCTCAGCGGCCGCGCCAGTTTCGAACTGGTCCAAAAGGCAGCCATGGCAGGCATCCCTGTAATTGCGGCAGTAGGCGCTCCCTCTAGCCTGGCAGTCTCGCTGGCAGAAGAATTCGGCATCACCCTCATCGGTTTTTTGCGCAACGATCGTTTCAATATATATTCGGGTACACACCGGATTAACATGCCCGCGCACGAAAGTACACTGGTATAAAATGAAAGACCATGAAAATACGCATCAAGGGAAATTCATTGCGCTATAGGCTGACCCGGCCGGAAGTCGAACGCTTCGTTAAGACAGGCCACCTGGAGGAACGAATTAACTTCGGCGGAGCCTCGCTATGCTATTCCATCCTCATGACCGACGCCGATTGGCTGTCCGTCTCCTTCCTGGATAACCGGATCACCCTTTTTTTTCCGGCAGCCCTGATCGACGAATGGATCCATACGGATCGGGCAGGCTTCGACCACCGGATCCCTTTGGATGGAACAGACGAAACCCTTTACCTCCTCGTGGAAAAAGATTATACCTGCCTGGATAACGTCATCGAAGATCAAAGCGATCATTATCCCAATCCTTTAAAAAAATCCATATGAGCGATAGCGACAATCCACAACCGGCCGCGGAAAATCCGGAAAAATTATCGGCGGACGCAAAGATAACCCCAGCAAAAATCTGGGCGGCCGGTGTGCCCGGCGTGCTGGCCGCCATGAGCGACGTGTTCGCCGAGGCGGGCGTCGTCAGAGGCCTGAAGGCCTTGTCGAAGATGAACCAGAAAGGTGGCTTTGACTGCTCCAGCTGCGCCTGGCCCGATGAGGACGGCGACAGATCACCTATTGCCGCCTATTGCGAGAATGGCGCAAAGGCGTTGGCCGAAGAAGCGACAAGGAAGCGGCTCACTGCAGATTTCTTCGCCAAAAATTCCGTGCAGGACCTGGCAAACCTGACGGATATGGAGTTGGGCAAAAAGGGAAGGATTACGTTCCCCTTCTATCTGGCAAGGAACGCTACGCATTTCCAGCCAATCACGTATGAAGAGGGATATAAAAAGGTGGCGGAAGCGCTGAATGGACTGGCCTCCCCGGACGAAGCCGCCTTTTACACCTCCGGCCGCCTCAGCAACGAGGCATCGTTCATGTATCAGCTCTTTGTCCGCGAATTCGGCACGAACAATATGCCGGATTGCTCCAACATGTGCCATGAATCCAGCGGCGTCGCCCTGCTCGAAACCATCGGGTTCGGAAAAGGATCGGTGACGCTGGAGGATTTCCCTCAGTCGGAGGTCATCCTCATGATGGGCATTAACCCGGCCACGAATATGCCGCGCATGCTCGATAACCTGCAGAAGGCGAAAGATAAGGGTGCGAAGATCATTGCGATCAATCCGCTGAAAGAGGCAGGACTCCTTGGCTTCAACAACCCGCAGCAGGTAAAGGGAGTGGTGGATAGTATACTGAACCGGCCGGCAACCAAAATGGCAGACCTCTACCTCCAGGTGAAGATCAGCGGGGATATGGCCGTACTACAGGCAATAGAAAAACTCCTGATCGAAGCGGAACAAAAAGATCCCGGCACGGTACTCGACCAGGAATTCATCCAAGAAAATACCGTGGGCTTCGACGGGCTCAAGGCCCATTTGGCTAGGCAATCGCTGGAAAACCTGGCCGATTCCTCGGGCATCCCGGTTACCCAACTGCAGGAGGCGGCAGCCATGCTGACCGGCAAAAAGAAGATCATCGTCTGCTGGGCCATGGGCATCACCCAACAAAAGAACGGTGTGGATACTATCAAAGAGATCGTCAACCTCATCCTGCTCAAAGGCAGCCTCGGTAAGGCGGGCGCCGGCCTCTGCCCGGTGCGGGGACATAGCAACGTACAAGGCAACCGGACGATGATGATCTGGGAACAGCCTCCGGCCTGGTTCCTCGATAAACTAAAGGCTGTATTCGGCTTCGAGCCGCCCTGGGAACATGGGGTGGATGTCGTCAATTGCATTAAGGCCATCCATCAAGGAAAGATAAAGGTGTTTTTCGCGATGGGTGGCAACTTCCTGTCGGCCACCCCCGATACGACATATACGGCGGAGGCCATGCGCAAGCTGACCTTGAATGTCAACGTGTCTACCAAGCTCAATCGGACCCACCTCGTGCACGGCGAAGAGGCCATCATTTTCCCTACCCTGGCTCGCAGCGACAAGGATATAGTGGATGGCATCGACCAGTTCGTGAGCTGCGAAAATTCCATGGGGGTGGTGCAAATGTCGAAGGGAATGCTCAAACCGGTCGCAAAAGACATGCGCAGCGAGAACCACATCATCTGCGGCATCGCGATGACGACCCTCGGCGCCCGGACAAAAGTGGATTGGGATCAGTATGCCACCAACTATGATGCAGTGCGGGACCTGATCGAAAAGTGCATTCCCGGATTCGAAGAATACAATAAGCGGGTGCGCGAGCCCGGCGGATTTTACCTGCCCAACGGACCGCGATCCGGAAAGTTCAGTTCAAAAGACTTCGGTGATAAAATGCCCTTCACCATCAGCCACATACCCGTCATCGCCATGCAGCCGGATGACTACCGCATGGCCACTATCCGCAGCCATGACCAGTTCAATACAACTATCTATGGAATGGAAGACCGCTACCGGGGAATTCACGGCGAAAGACGCGTGATCTTCATGAACGCACAGGATATAGCGGAAGATGGCCTGAAGCCGGGTGAGATCGTTGACTTATATAATTACCACGATGGCGTGGAACGGGTGGCCAGGACATTTGTCATTGTGCCCTATGATATCCCCCGGCGCTGTACGGCAACTTACTACCCGGAAACCAACGTGCTCGTGCCGATCGGCAGCGTGGCGGAGAAAAGCAATACCCCCACATCTAAGCTCGTCATCATCAAGATCCGGAAACACTCGTAACCTGGCTGATGGATACGCCCCCCTTCGGCCGCCTCACGCCCCGGCCGGCCCCCTCACGCCCATCGTTCCCTCACGTCCATCCCCCCTCACGCCGCCATCCCCCCTTTGTCCTCCTCCTCACGACAATAGTTTGTCCGGCGTGATAGGCAGGTCCCGCACCCGCTTGCCCGACCACCCGCGCGGAAGGGTGGCATGGGTAAATTAATCCCATTAGTAAACATCGGCATCCGGTAGCGTCGGGGGAGTATTGGCGTTCGTGAAGGCATATCGCTGCGGCTCCGGGATAGGACGACTATCGACTGTCAATTGCCCAAGAGCGTATTTCAGACTCTGTTTGGCCAACCTTCCTTCCTGGTGCAGACGGAGAATCATCGCCAATGCCCCGGCGGTATAAATGCTGCATAAAGGCTCCGGCTCACCGTCGTTAGTGAACAAGTAGGCCTGTGAAGAGCCGTTCTGCCGATAATGCCGGTAAAGCTCCTGTAAGATAGCGGTCTCCATATAGGGAAGGTCACAAGCCAGAACAAAAAGATCATCGGCAGGATATTGCAGGTGTACGCTCACTAAACCTGCCAGCGGTCCCCGGATACCCGGCGCGGGATCGTCCGTAATGAAAATCCGCCCGCCCGCCGCCCGCTCATACGCTTCTCTTTGCCCGGCATTCACAGAGACCACCACCGGAATATCCAATGTTTGCATTTTTTCAATGGCCGATTCAGCCCAGGTCTTGTTTTCCCGCAGGATCAGTCCCTTGTCCTTTCCCATCCGCGTACTTTCTCCTCCGCACAATATGACACCCAGCATGATTGTAAGAATTTGCATTAAAATTAATAAGATTTGCCCCTTCCCTCCAATGATTCACTTTCTTCTTTGTTCCTTCCCGCTGATGGTTCACCTCTTTCCCACTGCTTAATTTCTTAGTTGCCCCGGCACCCGCGCCCAGCCATCCATCTGCTTGCTGTTCGCCCATTAAGGCGTAAATTAGGGGCATATAATCATCCAGCGTATGCCTAAAAAGTCAGTAAAGGACCCCTCGAACTCTCTCAGCGACGCAGGACGTCCGGCAGCACAGCCGGGCAGTGACAGCGTTCTCAGCGGCACGCGCCGTGATTTCCTCAGGCAGTCCTCTATGTTGTCCGCCATCGCCCTGGCACCCGCGACCATCGTCAGGGCGGCAGAAGATAAATGGGACGAAAAATTTGCGGACTCCTTTGAAAAAATGGACGTCAACCTCGAAGTCAATGGAGTGAAGTATACCGCGCAGGTGGAACCACGAACAACCCTGTTGGATTTGCTTCGCGAACAGCTCAACCTGACCGGTACCAAGAAAGGCTGCGACCGGGGTCAGTGCGGCGCCTGCACGGTGCACGTCAATGGTGTACGCATTAACTCCTGCCTGAGCCTGGCCGTGACTAACGAAGGGAAAAAGATCGCCACTATCGAAGGCCTCGCCGATGGCGATCAGCTACATCCCATGCAGGAGGCTTTCATTAAGCACGATGGCTTCCAATGCGGGTATTGCACCTCGGGACAGATCATGTCGGCGGTGGCATTGGTGAAAGAAGGGCGCACGCAGTCCAGGGAACAGATCAGCGAGTTCATGAGCGGCAACATTTGCCGGTGCGGAGCGTATTCCCGCATCGTTAAGGCTATTCAGGAAGTTAAAAATAACCAGTCATGAATCCATTTCAATATACCCGGTCTTTCGCGGCCGCAGGCGCCATTCAGTCCGTCCTGAAAGAGCCGCACGCCCATTTTCTGGCCGGCGGGACAAACCTCATCGATCTGATTAAGATGGGAGTCGTGACGCCGGAACGGCTGGTGGACATCAACGGCCTGCCCCTCAAAGGCATCGAGAAGACGGCAACCGGCTTGCGCATCGGCGCGCTGGCGACGAATAGCGAAGTGGCGGATCATCCGCTGGTGCTGGCGGGATATCCCCTGCTGTCACTGGCGATCAATGCCGGCGCCTCTCCTCAGTTGCGCAATATGGCGACGGTAGGGGGAAATATGATGCAGCGTACCCGATGTAATTATTTTTTCGATACGGCAATGCCCTGTAACAAACGTTCACCCGGCAGCGGCTGCGCGGCGATTGATGGATATAACCGGATGCACGCGATTTTCGGCGCCAGCCCGTCATGCATTGCCGTCAACCCAAGCGATATGAATGTGGCGATGGTGGCCCTCGACGCGACAGTCCATATAAAAGGTCCGAAGGGAGAAAGAAAAATCCCGTTCGCCGACTTTCATCGACTGCCCGGCGACCACCCGGAAAAAGACAATACCCTTGAGCGTGGCGAGCTGATCATGGCCGTGGACCTGCCCGCACCGGCCTTCACACAGCATGTGCACTACCTGAAAATCCGCGACCGGTCATCCTATGCCTTTGCATTGGTATCCGTCGCGGCCGCGTTGAAACTCAGCGGAAACACGATTACCGATGCCCGTCTCGCCATGGGTGGAGTGGCGCACAAACCCTGGCGGCTGCATGCCGCCGAGGCCTTCCTGAAAGGAAAAGCCCCGGGTGTTGACACGTTCAAACAGGCGGCGCAGATCGCCATGCAGGGGGCAAAGGCGTATCCCTACAATCAATTTAAGCTCACCATGGCGCCCAATGCGATCCTGCACGCGCTGCAAACGGCATCAGCATGAAAAAAGACCTTATAGGAGATCCGCTCAACCGCGTCGATGGCCGGCTGAAAGTGACGGGCGGAGCCAAATATTCAGGCGAATACAAAGTGCCGGGGCTCACCTACGGCGTTCTGGTGCCGGCGACCATTACTAACGGTACCGTCACGGCGATGGATATCAAATCCGCGCAGCGGGCGCCCGGCGTACTGGCGGTCATCACCCCTTTCAACGCGCCGCCCGTACCCGGCTACCAGCCGGGTGCGGCTAAACCGGTCAGAGGTCTCAAACTCTTCAACGATGCGCAGGTCCATTTCAACGGCCAGCCTATCGCCCTGGTAGTGGCCGAAACCTTCGAGCGGGCTACCTATGCTGCCACGCTCATCAAAACGACTTACCAGCCCCAGTCGTTCGAGACGGACTTTCATAAGAACTTCGATAAGGGCGTAGTACCCAATGACGGGAAATACAAAGATTATGTCCGTGGCGAAGCCGACGCCTATAAAAACGCTCCCGTCATCGTCGAGCAGGATTATATGCTGCCCTCTGAGATGCACAACCCGATGGAACTGCATGTAACAATTGCCTTTTGGGATGGCGACGATAAGGTGACGCTCTATACCAAGTCCCAAGGCGTGATCGGCTCCCAACGGGCGATCTCGACTGCGTTCGGGCTCGATCCGGCCAACGTACAGATCCATTCGCGCTTCGTCGGCGGCGCCTTTGGCTCCTCGCTCCGTACCTGGCCCCACGAGGTGGCAGCGGTGCAGGCGGCAAAGCTCGTCAAACGTCCGGTCAAGCTGACCCTCACGCGCGAACAGATGTTTACCCTGGTGGGCTACCGGCCACTGACAATACAAAAAATTGGCCTCGGTGCGTCCACCGACGGCAAACTGGTCGGCATCACCCATGAATCTCATTCCCAGACTGCCGTCTATGAAGAATTCACCGAAAATGCGGTCAACGTCTCCCGCTTCCTTTACGCCAGCCCGAATGCCAATACCCGCTATAAAGTCGTTCCCCTCAACGTGGGCGTCCCCGCCCCAATGCGCGGCCCGGGCGAGGCAACAGGTTCTTTCGCGCTGGAATCGGCCCTGGATGAACTGTCATACAAGTTGGGGATCGACCCCATCGAATTGAGGCTACGCAATTATACCTATACGGATCCTGAACGTAACCTGCCCTGGTCCAGCAAATTCCTGAAAGAATGCTACCAGCAAGGTGCGGAGCGTATTGGTTGGGACAAGCGGCCGGCACAGCCCGGCACGCTGCGCGATGGCGAGTGGCTGGTGGGGTATGGGATCGGCTGCGGAGCTTTCGGAGCCTATCGCAGCAAAACAGAAGCAAAAATCAAACTCCTCCCCGACGGGACAGTCAATATCCAGAGCGCCACCAGCGATATCGGCCCGGGGACTGCCACGGCGATGACCTTAATCGCGGCGGACCTCCTGGATATCCCGGCGGATAAGATCACTTTTGAATTGGGAGACTCTTCTTTCCCCGTCGCTCCAACGCAGGGCGGCTCGCAGACGGTGTCCTCCGTAGGATCGGCCGTGCATGATGCCTGCGTGGCATTGAAACAAAAACTGAATACTCTCGCTGGCCTGCCCCTGGACAGCATGGCGCCGATCGACTATGCCGGCATCCTAACCCAACACAATCTGCCGATGCTGGAACTGACGCAGGAATCCCACGCCGGCGACGACGCCAAAAATTATTCGATGTATTCTTTTTCGGCCCATTTTGCCCAGGTAGCTGTTCATCCCTTGACAGGGCAGGTAAAGGTCAGGAAACTGGTGGCGGTAGTCGATGGAGGCAAGATCGTGAATCAGAAGACCGCCAGTAGCCAGATGATCGGCGGCGCAGTAGGTGGCATTGGCATGGTGCTGACGGAAGAAGCAGTATTCGACCACCATTTCGGCCGCTATGTGAATGGGAACTTTGCAGACTACCACGTACCTGTCAACGCAGATATCCCGGATATCGAGGCCATCTTCATCGACAAACCCGATCCCATCATCAACCCCATCGGCACCAAAGGCCTGGGTGAAATCTCCCTGATCGGTGTGGCAGCGGCAGTCGCCAATGCCGTGTATAATGCCTCGGGGAAGAGGATACGGGAGTTGCCCATCACCCCGGACAAGATACTGATGGCATGAGAACCAGATTCCCTATCCGGGTGAGAATTTTTCGACCATGAGCAAAACAGGCGCCATCATTCTCGCGGCAGGCAACTCGTCCCGGCTGGGCCGGCCCAAGCAGCTATTACCTTACCGCGGCAAGACCCTCCTTGCGCATATTGCCACCGAAGCGCTCAACGCTGACTTACACCCCGTGGTCGTCGTCACAGGTGCCTACCAGGCCGAAGTCGCTGATGACTTACGCAGTCGGCTCGGCGCCTCTTCACGCGATCAACCCGCCGATGCCTCACGCGGTCAGCCCGCGGATACCCCCCCCGGCCAACCCCTGGAAATAATTTTCAATCCCGCCTGGCAGGAGGGTATGGCATCGGGGATCGTCGCCGGAGTCTCAAAAATCATTTCGCTGCATCCCGAAGTGGAGGCAGTCATTATCGCCGTCTGCGATCAGCCCTTTATTTCCGCCGCCCTTTTATCGCAATTGGTAGCTACCCATGACACATCCAAAAAGGGAATTGTCGCCTGCACCTATGCAGACAGCGTAGGCACGCCTGTTTTGTTCCGGCATCCGTATTTTGAGCAGCTTCTATTGCTGTCCGGCAGCGAAGGGGCGAAGAAAATAATCAAACAGCACCCCGCCGATCTCGCTACGATCCCCTTCCCCGACGGCCATATCGATATAGACACCGGGGAAGATGTTCAAAAGTTGAGGCAATCAGACGATCGCAGCACCTCCTAAAGGATCGGGAGTTTTTTGCTTATGTTTGGGATTGCCCCCTGTGTTGCCTCGTCACATGTAAACCTTTCCTCCGCCTTGTGGCTCTTTTCTATCCTGATTTCAGCAAGCATTTTTTCACCGTAAAATCTACTCACAATGCAATCATTGATGAAACTGGTATGTATTGGCCTGTTGGCTTTCAGCACGACGGCCTATGCCGGCAACGGGAAGAACAAGACGGCGGTAAAGAAGGCGCAGGCGACGCAGACCTGTTGCCCGAATTGCCCGCATCCTTGCCCTCCGAATTGCCCTCCGGGCTGCTGCCCGAAAAAAGGATGATCTTAATTTATTAATGACATAATTGTGTGACAGACCCCCGTTGATTCGGGGGTTTGTTTTTATTTCAACCACCCGGCTTTTGCCATGAACCAGACAGCGCCCAATGCCGCCACGAGCGCCGCTGTCATGACAAGCGTACCGATCTTTAGAAAGCTCCGGGCGCTGACGACCTGCCCTTCCCGGCGTAACGCGACCAGCCATAGGATGGTGGCCAGCGACCCGGTGATCGATAGGTTCGGGCCGAGGTCTACGCCGATCAGCACGGCGCGTTGGACCAACCCCGGTACCTGGCCGGTTTGCAAGATCTGGCCGGAGATCAGACCCACCGGCAGGTTGTTCATCAGGTTGGAAGCTACGGCTACGCTTACACCGCTTCCCCAGGCCGACAAGGCTGTCGATTGGCCGACACTCCGGTGCAGCCACGCCGCCAGCATGCCGATCAGCCCTGTTTTCCCAAGCGCCTCCACGATCACGAACAGACCGGCCACCAACGGGATCACTGACCAGGATACGCCCTTGATGACCGTCAAGGGCGTCTTCTTTGTCCGCATCAAAACAATGCCGGACGTCAATATGCCCGTGGCGGCCGTGGGCAGACCCAGTTGCAGGTCCAACCCGGAAGCGACGAGCAGGGCGGCGCCCGTACCGGCGATGCCCCACAGCGCGAGTTTTCCGCCGGGTGATAGCACGGGTTGGGGAATATCAGTGGCAATCTCCTGGCGAAGCTGCTTGCATTGGGTCCATCGCAGCATCAAAAATGTTATGGCGATGGACAGGACCGATGGTAACGTGTACTGCATCAGCCACCGGAGCAGGGGCGGCATATGGCTGCCATAGATGACCAGGTTGGCTGGGTTGGAGATCGGCAATACGAAGGAGGCCGCATTGGCGATAAAGGCGCAGACCAGGAGGTAGGGCAGCGGCCGCTCTACTTTTGCCACGCGCATCGCCGCCGCGACGGCCGGCGTCAGTACCACCGCGGTCGCGTCGTTGGAGAGGAACACCGTAACGGCGGTCCCAACTCCGTATATCAGCAGGAAGAGTCGTCCGGGAGATCCTTTTGCCCGCCTGGTGGCATGGGCGGCCAGCCAGTCGAATAGTTTCTCCTCCCTGGCCGTCTCGGCCAGCAGCATCATACCGGTCAGGAACAGGTATACATCCGTTCCTTTGGCGATGCCGCGTATCTCTTCTGAAGGGGAGAGCAGCCCGAAGACAAGTAAAAATAGTGCGCCGGCGACGGCCCAAATGGCTTCCGCGACCCGGAAGGGTCGGATAATGACCGCGCCGATGGATATGACCGAAATGATCCAAATCGTTATTTGCGTCATGGTTTGCTGTTCCTGTTGGGTCCTAATTGTGTTCCAAATATCCAGTTTTCCGGCCAGACCCCGATGGAATCGGCACCGGACACCAACTGCTCCTTTTTTCTAACCAACCGATGTGTGCGGATACCAATGGTTTCTTAGTCACGTAAACACGTTTTAATGATGATCGCAAGCCGCTTTTAATATTTTCGAGAAAGACATCCACAACACAATAGACACCAACGCAAGACTTCCCAGCAGCAGGAAGGTCATAGGATAACCTATGCCCTGTGCGATCCACCCTCCGATCGCAGGGCTCAAATTGGTGAAACAATTTATTTTTTCACAGCCGGAGGCGGCCGCGACCCATCAGGCTGGCTGCAGGCATTTCCCTCTTATCGTAAATGTCACCTGCTTAGTTGATCATAATAGCCGCCATCGACCCGATCCCATCCCATAGATTTTGGATCCGGATGTTTTCATTCTCCGCATGCTGGTTGTTGTCATAATTGGCGAGAGGAATGGTGACAGTATGGGTATGCAGATATTTTTCGAAAAGGTAAAGCGGCAGCGATCCTCCGCTCGTCGGCTGCAGCACCAGCGGATAAGATACGGTCGTCTGAACGGCCGCCCTGATCTTGTCCACGACCGGCAGGTCCATCGCTGTCCGTTGTGCATTATACGACCCGGGAGGAGCCACCACTTTTATCAACAGGGGATAGCTGAGTCTTTCCGAATCGGTCGGGTCATGATCCAGCACAGTAAACCCCTCCGCACGGATATGGTCGATCACCTTCTGCTGCTGTCGCTGCCAGTCGTTGCCCAGAACGAGCCGCAGGTCCACGGCAGCGGTCGCATAGGTGGGTATTTGATTGGAGGCCTGGGCGCCTACATTGCCGCTTTGAATACCGTTGATATTTAAAGAAGGCAGGTTGATGGCCTCGGACAGGGATTTGCCTTTCATGTCCGTGCTGGCCACGCCCAGCTCCTTCTTCATCTGCTCATCGACGGAAGGAACCGCTGCAAGCGCCTTGGCTTCCATAGCAGACAAGGGCTGGACGTCATCATAAAATCCAGGAATCGTTACCCGCCCCGAATCATTCTTCATAGACGCTAGCAACCTGACCAGCAACATCGCCGGGTTGTTGGCCCAGTTTCCGTAGTGCCCGCTGTGCAAGGGCCTCTTCGGGCCATAAACCGTCAGGTCGAGATGGGTATCCCCCCTTACGCCATAGGCAATCATTTTCCTGCCTGTCTGATGCACGGGACCGTCGCAGATGACCCAGCAGTCGGCTTGCAATAGGTCGGTGTGACTCGCAAAAATATCTCCCAGGTGTACCGAGCCGGCTTCTTCCTCGCCTTCAAACAGGAATTTGATATTGCAGGTCGGTTTGATCCCGGCCGCCATCAGTGCCTGGTACGCCGTCAGGATAGCCATCACCCCGGCTTTGTCGTCGGATGCACCCCTGGCATAGATTCGCCATTGCGGATCATAAGGCCCTTTCGCCGGCAAGTTCATCGGCTTGCCCCCGGCCAGCAGCGAACCATCGAAAAGAACCGGCGTAAAAGGGCTCAATCCCCTGGCCCACTGGGCAGGATTGACCGGCTGCCCGTCATAGTGAGCGTAAAAACCCAGCGTCTCCTTCGCCCCCGGCACCAGTTCCTCCCCATAGATAGCGGCCGGATGACCCGGCTCTTTTCCAGTCAGCAATTGCACATGGGATATCAGCCTGTCCTCCATCATCTTCTCGATAAAGGCGGCATTTTTGGTTATGTTGACGCTGTCCGCCGCCACGTTGGGAATAGTCAGAAAGGAGATGAATTGGGTGATGATAACCTCTTCATTCCGGCTCCTCCAGTCATCGACCTTGCCGATGGCTGCATTCTGACACCACGCACTCAGTAAAGTCATCAGCCCGACAGCCAGGCACAGCAGGTTTTTCCCCAGCCACGCCACTTTCTGATCGGAGACGTTGGGTTGCCCGAGAATATCCTTGTATAACTCCGGCTTCCTGGCCTTCTTGTATCTGTATCCGCCGGATTTTTCCAGCTTGTCCCGCGTCAGGACAGCGACGGTTATCTCATTCTCAAGGCTTCTGCATTCGGCCAGGATATCGCCAAAAGGATCGAGGATCATCGAACAGCCGTTTTTCAGCTGGTCATCATCCATCCCGATCGCATTGGCAAACACCGCGTAAATGCCGTTGTCATACGCCCTGGCCGGCAACCATTTCATCAGCCAGCTTCTGCCTTTCAATCCGTCGAATTCCTGCCGCAAACTGGTCGGGTCGGTATGCCGGTTTTCCCATAGCAGCGGGTCAACAAACCCTGCACCCGGTCGCGGCGACGGAGTACACATGGTCACATGCGGCATGAAGATAATGTCTGCCCCCAGCAAGGCCGTCGCCCTGACATTCTCGATCACGTTGTTATCATAACAGATGAGTATGCCGCATTTCCAACCGTAGAGATCAAAGACCACATATTTATTTCCCGGCGTAATATAGGGACTGATAAAAGGATGAATCTTTCGGTACATGGCCACCAATCCGGTCTTATCCACACAGACGTAGGCCTTGTAGATATTGTCGTCCCCGTCTTTCTCGAAGAGCCCCGCCAGGATAGCCACATCGTATTCCTTTGCGATCATGGTCAACTGCTGGATGCTCGGACCATCCGGAATACGCTCAGCCACGTTCAACAGTTCCTGTTTGGAAAGCTTACGGGCGAAACTGTAGCCGGTGATGGAGCACTCGTGAAACGCGATGACCTGCGCCCCGCGCTCTTTTGCAGCCGCCGAAAGTTGCCGGATCATCGATAAATTATACGACTTGTCGCCGTTCTTGTGCTCGAATTGTGCAGTGGCTATTTTTATTTTATCCATACGTATTATTCTATTTTAACGACTCCTTCCGTCACTGTCGGGAAGATAGTAAATATCTTCGCATCGTGCCCCGGGATGATATACCTGGAATTCGTCACCAATGTTGTAATATACCCAGATATTGTCCGACGCCAGGATGATTTTGTTCCTGCCCGTATTGACCAGAGCGTATTGCGAATTGAACGTATGCCGCGACCCCGTAAATACCTTTATCCCGGGAATGATTACCCGATCATCCCCATCCACCAGCGTTAATTTACCGGCTAAGTTCAGTTCCATCAGCATTCGTACATCCCTTTTTTGGCTTCAGGAATATCCTGTAAGAATCCGGCATCCACTAAAATGTTCCGCCCATTATCGCCCTTGATGAGCCAGATCATGAAATTGATCTGCACACTATCATTGTGAGGTCCTTTGTCGACCCAATCCGAAATGGGCGATGGGTGAGACATCGATGCAAATCTCAGCGCATAAACTGTGTACTGTTCCGTTTGCGCCCATCCGCCCGGCAAAATATAAAAGAGCATGAGCGCGAAAAGAAATCCGCTTTTCATTATTTTTATTTTAAAGTTAAACCAACTGCACCATGAAAAAAATTCTCCTGGCCGGATTTTACCTGGTTATCTGTTTTCAAGCTACCTCCCAATCCTCCTTCTCAGCTGCGGTAAAGAAATACATCGATTATGATTCCTCCTTCATTGCCTTTACTCATTGCAGGCTGGCAGATGTGAAGCACCTGAAGGTACTGGAAGACCAAACGGTGGTCGTCCGCAACGGAATAATAATGGCGATAGGGGACAGCAAAAAACTTCCTGCCCCTCCCGAATGCACAGTCATCGACCTTACCGGGAAATCTCTGTTGCCCGGATTTGTACTCCTGCACGAACACATGTTTTATGCGGCCTACCCGGCCGACGGCAGTTATATACACCTCAAACAATTGCCGGTCACTTTCCCTAAACTCTACCTGGCCTGCGGCGCAACGACGATTCGTACTGCCGGAAGTGTTGAGCCCTATTCCGACCTGAATCTCAAACGTGACATCGATCGGGGGAAGATACTCGGGCCTGAAATGGACGTGACCGCCCCTTATCTGGAAGGAAAAGGTAGCCCCTTTCCCCAGATGCATGAGTTGACCGGACCAGCAGAGGCGAAAGCCTTTGTAGATTTCTGGGCCAGTCAGGGTTGCACTTCGTTTAAGGCATATAACTACATAGACAAGGCTACGCTGAAGGCCGCAATAGATGAGGCCCATGCCAAAGGACTGAAGGTGACCGGCCATTTATGTTCTGTCACCTACCGCGAGGCAGCGGAAATGGGTATTGACCAGTTGGAACACGGCTTTTTTGCGTCTACCGATTTTGTTCCCAATAAAAAGGAGAATGCCTGTCCGTTTTCTCCGCTACCCATCGCATCCGCGGATTCGCCGAAAGTAAAAGATCTGATCCAGTTCCTCGTGGATAAAAAAGTGATCCTGACATCCACCCTGGCCGTGCTGATCAACCTAAGTACGCTGGATACCTTGATCCGCCCGGAAGTGCTGGAGGCGATGGCCCCCGCATCGCGACGTACAATGGTGCAAAGGCGCTGGGAATGGAAGATAAGATAGGCTCCATCGAAGTCGGTAAAACCGCCGACCTGGTGGTCATCGACGGTGACATTTTTCAGGATATCCAAAACATCAGGAAGATCACCTGGGTGTTTAAGCAAGGAGTAGGTTTCAATTCCCAAAAGATATTCAGCTCCGTGAAAGGAGAGGTCGGGAAATACTAAAACCCCCTCAATGCCTGATCTTTAGACGTTCATCACCGGATTACGTATGTTTGTCACCAAAATTTGACAGGGTCACGCAGCTATCCTTTATTTGGAGTATGAAACAATTCGACTGGACACACTTGTATAGCAGACCTTATAAGGTTTATGCCCAGCTCGCAGGCTGGGCGGTAGTGTTCAGCCTCTTTATCCTGTTGAAGGAATATCCGCAGCGGATGAGCGGTATGACGCTGATCTGCCTTGTCTTTCAGCAGCTACTTGAACTGATGATACCGTCTTACACCCAAAACTTGCTGATACTGCCTGTTTTTCGCCGTAGGAGATGGGGATTAGGAATACTGCTGTATTTGATTCAGCTAGTGTTATTGGTCGCCCTGTTGCCTTACCTTTTGAATGCGGTCGGCAATGTTTTCTCAGTGTTATTTGGCATCACGGACCTGGCCGATTGGCGAAAGGAACATATCGCGTTTAGTGTCGTGGCCTTTACCGTGATGGCGACGTTCTTCAAGATATCTTTTGACAGGCTGATGTTGGATAAGCAACGCAAGGAAAATGAATTGCGCCACCTCAAAGCGCAACTGAATCCGCATTTCCTTTTCAATACGTTAAATAACCTCTATGGTCTGTCCGTTGCTGAGTCGAAAATGCTGCCCGGGCTGATGTTGCGGCTATCCGATCTGCTCCGGTATTCCCTTTACGACACCAACCAGCAGTATGTATCCTTGCAAAAAGAGGTCGAATATATTGCCAACTATGTCGAATTAGAGAAGATAAGGTGGAATGACAGTGCGGCTATTCGGCTGGAAGTGCAGGGCGACATGGAGGGACAACATATCGCGCCTTTGCTGCTGATCGTTTTCATCGAAAATGCCTTTAAACATTTGTCTGTTGCAAAGGGGCAGCAGGCGTACGTCCGGATCCTTTTAGCGGTAGAGAATGGGAAGCTGCATGTACAGGTAAAAAATTCGCTGGACACATCTTTGTTGCCGGTGCAGACCGGGACCCGAAAAGGCGGTTTAGGTCTGGATAATGCGCGTAAGCGGCTGGATCTGATCTATCCGGATCAGTATACATTAACCATCAACAGGCTCCCGGAGAGCTTTGAAGTCGAACTTCAAATTGAACTGATATGAAATTGAACTGTATCGTCGTCGATGATGAGCCGATTGCCCGGGATATCCTGGCGAGGTATATCAGCCAGATCCCCTATTTGAATATGGTTGCTGCCTGCAATGATGCTTTCGAGGCCATGCAGGTCCTAAACAAAGAGGACATCGATTTAGTCATACTCGATATCAATATGCCCCGACTGACGGGTTTGGATATGCTGCGGTCTTTAAAGAAGTACCCGGCCGTGATCATCACCTCTGCCTACCCTGACTATGCACTGGAGGGGTTTGAATTGTCAGTCACCGATTATTTGCTAAAGCCCTTCTCGTTCCCCCGGTTCGTGCAGGCGACAGAAAAAGTCGTCAGCAAAAATCAGCCCCAGTCTCCGGCCCCGCAGCTGACAGAGCCCATAGGGAACAACGGGTTTTTAATGGTGAAATCCGATAAAAAGCTGGCGAAAGTTTTTTTTCGCGAGATCCTTTACGTGGAGGCTTATGGCAACTATATCTTCATCCATCGCGACCAGGACAAGATCATGTCCAAACAAACGCTGATTCAATTTGAAGAGCAATTGCCGGTTGGCAGATTCGTTCGGATCCACAAATCTTACATCGTTTCGCTGAAAGCCATCAAATTTCTAGAAGGGAACGAAGTTTCTATCGGCAGTAAAAAACTGCCGGTCGGCAAGGTTTATCGGGAAAAGCTGCTGAATTCGCTGCGGTAAGAGAGCCCCAGCCAGCCACGCCTGGGCCGCCACCCACGACTGGTTCCTCGCCGCCACCCCCTGCCCCGCCCCCCATCCGCCGCCCCCGCAGCTATCTTCCCAACCTGTTCAGCCGGTTGTAGAAATCCATGAGCGTAACAGAGCGGAGCCGGTTTTCCTCCTCCAGCTCGGAGAGGTAAAAGTCGTCGCGGTTCAGATCGATGAACCTTTGGGAAAGGACGACATTTTCGGCAATCAATGCCTCCAGCAAGTGGAGAACACCGGGAATACTATCCCCGTTGAAGTCTTGCGTATTGGCTTCCTGCACGATCTCCAGGAAGCGCAGGTGCTGAACCCGGATATCGGCCATCAACCTGTAATGCTCGAATTCCTTTTCATTCCTCACAGGATGGAGTGTCCGCAGAGTTTGGGCGGCAGCTGCGCTGCTGTCAGCCAGGACCTTCAGGGTCATGGGTATCGGGCTTTCGACAGATCCTTCCTTCACTTCGTAAGGACCCGTCTTCAGTGCCTGCCAGAAGATCCGGGATTCCGTCGGGTCGAACCCATAGCGATCGGCGCCATATTGATTGATAAACTGGTTGACTTGCAGAGGGCCCGTTGAGCGAAGGCTCTCCATATAAGCGGCGATCAGAAGATGGAAGCCTGTAATGGGATACACCCGACGGATCGCAGCAAGCGCCGAGAGGTCATTTTCCGACTCGTAGATATAAGAGTACGTCCCGGAAGTAGACCAGGAGGTAAGCACCATCCCCTGATAGCCCATTTGACGGGCCTGGGGAACGAAATCCCGGATATTGTCCAGGTGTTTTTCCCATTCGGTCAGGTAATCGTTATCGGGGCTGCTCCGGATGGCCGGCGCGCCCCAGATTTCATAGCCGCTCTCCAGCAATTTTTGATGATCCCCGAAGCGGTCCATGCGCCAACCGTAATTCCAATCCACGAAAACAGTACTCTTAGGCAGCGATTTGATGGCTTCGGGATATTTCAGCGCCATGTCAGCCCACAGGACCGGCCGTTTACCCAACCTCACGACGATATTGCAAAGCATCCGCACATAGTCGAAGTACAGCTTCGAAACGCCCTCTTTTTCCACCTTGCGGCGGCAATCGGGGCAATGTCCCAGCAGGTGGGTCTCGTCGCACCCGATATGTATATAGGGAGAAGTATGCGTAGAGGCCAGTTCTGTATAGAGATCTGTGAACAGGAGGCTGTCCTCCGTTGTTTTCAGCGGGCAGACCTGGGAAAGATCCCTGGCGTCCTCCCTGAGCGACCGGTACCGGGAATGCCGTAAAATATATTCCACATGCCCGAAGCTCTGTTGCAATGGGATCACGTCAACACCCAGCTGGTTGCAAAAGGCGACGAAAGAAAGGATCTCAGCCCTCGAATAGGCATATTCATTCGGGATCAGGGGATGTTTCCCATAGGGATAGGTCCCCTCGTATTCCATGATCAGCGTGTTGATGCCACCTTCGTGCAGCATTTGCACGAACGCCCTGAGGGCTGGCATGGTCATGACCTGGATGCGCATGTCAAGGTGAAAGGCCTTGACCCGGAAGTCGGCCTTCGGGGCGGATGGCGTGGCCAGCATCGCCTGCGGCAAGCCTTCGACGGCCATTGGGGGCCGTGGGGCCGGCCGCGCAGCCAGGAGCAATAGCATCCATATAAAGAGTAGTCGTCTCATGACCTGCCCAGAGTTTATTTCATAGCGGCGGGCATAGCGCTGCTATTCCAAATGTCCCGGAATATTTTCCATTTGTCGCCATCTTTTTTCCAGACCACCATGTAGTTTCCTTTATCGACCGTTTTTGTGCTGTCATCCATCTCATAGTTTCCTGTCTCCACGACTTCAAGATTGAGGGTTTCGGCCAATGGCAATCACCCTTTTAGCGCCATAATACTTTGGCGATCTGGATGGCCACCCTGCCGGTGAAGCTCGTTGCCCCATTGATCAGCACGGTATCGCCGGGTTCTATTCCCGCCCGAAACCGCAGGGCCATGGCTGAACCAAACACCGCGTTCGGTAGCGCTGCCGCGCTGGCATCATCCAGTCCTACCGGTACAGGCACGATCCTGCCCTTTTCGACGATGGCCTTTTCTGCCGCCATACCGCTGCCGCCAAGGCGTACACCCTCGTCCCGTCGGGTAACAGCCAAACCCCGTCGCCACCGACGATTGTCGCTTTCCGCTGATCGCCGCTCATAGAGTAGTGCGTCCCTTTGGCGCGGCTCTTATCCAGATGTTTTAAGGCAACGGCCTTCACCGATACCAGTACTTCGTCATCGTTTTGCACAACGGGGTCCGGGAAATCAACATACTGCGGCATTTCCCCCGGGCTATACATGACTGCTGCCTTCATATGCGGTAGTTTTTAACAAAGATAGAACCCGCTGCCGGGACTTCCACCCCGCTGTCCAACTTTTCCCTCCCGCATTTTTAGTTACAACAAAAGTAGATTCAGTTACATCGGTTGTCCCATTCCGGGGCTGTAGATTGTTTAAGATAAAGACCAACCTTTCGCCCCTGGAATTCAGAGAGTCCTTTAATTGATCCTGTCTCCGGCTTACCGGCACGTAACTTGTTAGAAATATATAAAAGATCGGACATGGAAATTAAAAGAATCGGCTCGCAGCCTTCCGGCAAGGGTCCGGCTGACTGGTTTAGCGGCACCGTACGCATAGATCCCCTGTTTCAGGCAGGCGATCCTGCCCGGGTAAATGGAGCCAACGTTACTTTCGAGCCTGGGGCCCGCACAGCATGGCACACCCATCCACTGGGCCAGACTCTCATTGTCACTTTCGGCTGTGGTTGGGTCCAACGGGAAGGCGGACCGGTCGAAGAGATCCATCCCGGTGACGTGATTTGGTTTTCACCAGGCGAAAAACATTGGCATGGCGCCACCGCGACAATGGCCATGACACATATCGCTATTCAGGAACAGCTCAATGGCAAGGCCGTTGATTGGATGGAAAAAGTGAGCGACGATCAATACCGGAAGTGACGCCTGGCACATCGGCTGACTGCCCGTGCGCTCCGCACCTCGGTGATTTTACCCGAAAAAGGCACGAACGGTTTCCATCAGCAGCGTTGTCTCCTCGATGTGGGCATACGTACCGCTTTTCTCCATCATGAGGAATGTCGCCTGGGGACAGTATTGTTTGAACTCATACTGATAGGCGGGATACAAAGCCCGGTCATACCTGCCCGCCAGGATCAACACCGGCATGTGGAGGCCCTTGAGCCGGGGCCGGAAATCAGGTAATTGAGCAACCATGCCCCCCAGGAAAAAATCGATATCGTTGCCGACAAAAGTCCAGTAAAGATCAAGGTTATTGGAGTGCTCTTCTTTCAGGAGCTTTGCCGCATTATCGGGATTATAAAATCGTATAATGCGCGAATGTACACTGAATGCCTGTTGCATGCGCGGATCATCTGAACGGACCCCCTGTTTGCGCAATTGGTTGATGGTTTCGTATAGCTCCGGATATTGAAAACTGATCTCCCGGTAGATGTTTTCATGGTTCTTTTGCCACATTTCAGGGCTGTGCAGCGTATTGGCAAGGATCAGCTTTTTTACATGCGTACCATACTTCAGGGCATATTCCTGAGCGACCATGCCACCGTACGAAAAGCCATACAGGTACAAGGACTCCAGCCCCAATGACCGTCTAAGGCCTTCCAGGTCTTCCACGTCTCCCATAAAACTGATTTCTTTATAATCCTGAGGCCGGTCCGATTTCCCTCTGCCGTAATAATCATAATAGATCACCCTGAACCGATCCGCAAGGACCGAAAAATAAGGATGAAAAGTGAGATGTGAGGCGGCAGGCCCTCCCGGCAGCAGGATCAGCGCTTCCCCGCTGCCTTCTTCCTCTACCCATAAAGATTTCCCGTTGACTTCGATCATTTTGCCCGCAGCGTGAGTATAGGCGGGTGCTGTTGTTGCGTTCATATATATCTTTTATGACACAAAATTCGGTCGCCAGCAGGTGTAATTAAACCCGAATCTTGCTCAAAAAGACTGATGAGCCCCTCGCGCTCCGGCCAACCCTCGCACGGAGCTCCCGCTTCTAAAATCGACCGAATACCTCCCAACCTTCGCACAAGGCTCCCCTTCTAAGCTCGGCCGTTCCCTCGAACGGCCTCTTCTCGAATGGTCTCTCACTTCCCCCTTTCCAGGAACGCCATAAATGTCAGTAGCGCCCCCCAATGATAAAACCCGTCGGCATTGGATACGTCGTTGCCTTCGCCGGTGATGGCATTGTAATTTTCGAATACCGTGCCATTGGTCAGCCAGGTTTTCATCAACAGCGCTTTCGATTTGGCGATCAGGTCCGCCCGCGCTTCCGCCAGGTCATAGTTTCGCATCCCGAGATATACCAGGAAGTTCATGGGGCCCCATATTCTTCCCCGCCAGTAATCATTGTCTTTAAACGCCGGATCGTTCCGGGCGATGGACGGCAGGACGTATTCACCATAGAATTCGTCAGGGTTATAATAGTGTTCTTTGATCATCCTCGCTGCCTGGGCCTGGCTACACGCCTTCGCGAGCATGGGATAGAAATTCGTGGGCGACAGCCGGTAGCTTTTCTGATGGGTATCGAGACGCAGATTAAGGAAGATCCCGGTCTTGTCATCCCACATACTGCCCAGCGTTTGCGCATAGGCCGCGGATCTTTTTCGCAGCTCTGCGGCGTCGGTAGCTTTCCCAAGGATGTCCGCTATGTCGGCCAGGGCATTGCAGTCAGCGATATAAATGCTCATGAGCCCCACATCGGCTAGTTGCATGGTGTTGGTGTGAGGATTGAAGGGGACGCTGTCATACATCGGAGAGTTGTCGAGCCCTGATTCGTATTTGGCGGCCTGCAAATTATGGGCTTCAATGGTCGGAAGCGTATCGTCGACAGGTTGCGAACCCCAGCAGAGGTAACCGCCTACATCCCGGTTCCCGGGCCACCAGCGATTCCACCGCATTAACTCGTCGAATACCTCGGTAAGAAACCATTTTTCCGGATAGCGTTTATATATATTCAGGATGACTGTGCTGCCAATGGGCGGTTGTGATCGGTCCCATGACGTTTGCCTGAATGGCGACTGGTAATTGGGAATGAACCCGGCAGGGGTGATAGCTTTTGTGATCTCGATGGCGTTGGCCATAGCCAGATCTTTGTTGAAAAGCGAGCACATATAGCTGGCGAAATAGGTATCCCAGTCGAACAGCACGAACCCGCCCCATCCTTTGTTCCACAGGCGGCTGACAGGTGTGATCACCCGCTGGTTGGCTGCGTCATACATCGTATTCCAGGCCAGAATGGTTTGCATGGCTTTAAAGGATTCTGACAGATCACCATAGCGATCCAATCGCGATTGTTGTTCTGCCCGATGATGGCCGATCAGGGCCTCGATCTCCGCCAGGGTCCTTGGCCTTCCGGTACAGATACCGATTTCCTGTTTCAGGGAAAAGGTCAGATGGGGCGTGGTAGTGACGACGTAGGCATCGTTCACAGGCGGCTCTGTAAAACGAACAGTTATGCTCCGGCCGGGGAAGGTACCGGTCAGCATATTTTGGCGCACGTTGATGGCGCCTGTTCGCCCCCAAAGGATGCCCGCTTCCACCACCAGGTAATTCTGGGCGGCTGTCGCAGGAGTGACGAGGATCAATTCATCATTTCCGTCAATGGCTGTTTCGATAGTGAAATCCTCGTCTTTATACTTCAGCTGCATACTTGTATAGTAGCCGTCGTCAGAGCGCAGTCCTAATTTGACCATCTCCGGGCGCTTTGCATGCTCGGAGGCTTTGAGGATTTGATCTAAATAGTCCTCACTCCCGGCCCGGGAAAAACAGAGATTGATCGAAAACGCCTCCGGCAGCAGCACTTCAGAAGCCACGCTGTTGTTGTACCAGGTATTCCAGCCACTCGCCAGCTTTTCCTGCAGCTGCCGGTATTCCGGAGTGCGAATGTCACGGTGGACAGCCTGTGCGGATAGTCTTGCCTGCGACAGCAGCGTCAGGACAATGGCAATCAGGGCAATCGTAATATAGAATGCTTTTTTCATTACCTACTTCCTGAGAACACCCGCCACCTGTTCCCCCTTCCCCAACTCTTCGATCCTCCTGTTGATATCCGTTGTAACAATCGCAGCCCCCTTCTCATTCACGTGATCGGAGTTGTAAAAATAAATGCTGTCCAGCGGCATCGTAAAATAGTCCCAGTACCGGACCTGTTCCTTGCTGCAGATAGCCTGGATATCGATTGCATTCTGCGCCATCACTGTCTTGTCCAGGTAGGCCCGATAGGGAGCATAACAGGGTAGGGTGACCAATATTGGGGTGATATTCCTTTTCTTCAACGTATCGATAAAATCCTCCAGGTCGGCAATGACACTTTCCCTTTCGTTCGAGGCGCGAACGATGTCATTGAAGAACGCTGCCCTCTCGCGGTTGTCTTTTTCGGCCAGATACGGACCATTCACATTACCGACAAAACCCTTCATATAAGGATGATCCAGATCCAGATCAAAATCCACATCCACCGATCGGATGATCTTATACTTCTTTTGAAAGGACCTCTGCATGAATTCCAATGCCAAAGGGCCCATATAATCGTAAAGGTAGGAAAACCTCGTAGCAATCGACAAGGAATCCTTGTAATCGATCCCATAGCCGTAATACGACCAGGTATCCCTGAAACCTTCGTTCGAAAAATACAGGGAATGGTAATCCACGCTGAGCAGCACGTATTTCAATTTCGGCAGCTCATCTATATACTTCAGCGTTAGGAAGGAAGATGGCGTAACCTAAAGAATTGAATAACATGTCTTTAAGGGTAATTGGTCCCCAAAATAGGAAAAAATCGGCAGAATATGGTCAAAGCAACATTTTCATGAATGCGGGCGACCTTACAGTTCAACCATCGGATCTTCCATCATAAAAACCGCTTATGATCGCCAATTTCTTCCGGATCGCCCTGAGAAATCTGTTCAAAAACAAGATATTCTCCTTTATCAACATCTTCGGGCTGGCCCTCGGCATCGCCTCCAGCCTGCTGATCGTGGAATACGCCCGTTATGAGTTGAGCTATGATAAGTTTGAGGCTAATAGCGGGCGTATCTATCGCCTCCAGCTCGATCGCTATAACGACGGCAAGCTGAGCACCCGCTGGGCCTCAGGGGCCGCCGGCCTCGGCCAGGTCGTCAAAGAAGCCCTGCCGGAAGTCGAATCCTTTGGCCGCCTGCGTAACACGGGGGGTATCATGTCCTATAAAGACCAGCAGTTCAGGGAATCGAAGATGTATTTCGCCAACGAGAATTTCCTGCCGATGTTCTCCTACCAGGCCGTGGCGGGCTCCGTCAACGGCGCGCTGAAGGACGTATTCAGCGCCGTGATCACCGAATCCACGGCCCGCAAATATTTCGGGACGGATTCCGCGCTGGGGAAGATGCTCAGCCTGAACAAAAAAGACAACTTCCGCGTCACCGCTGTCGTCAAAGACCCTCCCCCCAATACCCACCTGAAATTCGACATCCTCCTGTCCTGGGCAACACTGGTGCAATGGGCAGGTCCTAATGTAAATACCAGGTGGGACTGGGATGGGTTCTTTAATTACATCCTTGTCCGCCCCGGCACCGACCCGGCCACACTCGAAAAAAAGATCGCAGGAGTGATACAGGCCAGGTGGGGTGTAGAGATGAAGGCCTCCCATGACGGAATGGTTGTCCACCTGCAGTCCCTCCCCGATATCCATCTCACTTCGCATTATATGTTCGAGGCAGAGGCCAACGGCGACGGCAAGACCGTCTATTTCCTGCTGATCATTGCATGCTTTATCATTATCATCGCCTGGATCAATTATATCAACCTCGCCACGGCCCGATCCATCGAAAGGGCCAAGGAAGTCGGTGTACGAAAGGTCCTCGGCTCTTTACGCCGTCAGCTGATCAAACAGTTCCTCCTCGAATCCATGCTGATCAATGGACTGGCCATCCTCCTGGCCTTTGTGATCATCTTGATTTGCATCCCCTTCTTCCACCTCCTTACGGGGAAGGAATTGCATTTCTCTCTTCTAAGCGACCCGGTCTTCTGGCTCATCCTCACCGGCCTTTTCCTGACCGGCTCCTTTCTTTCGGGCCTTTATCCAGCCTTCGTCCTGTCCTCGTTCCGGCCGATCGTCGTGCTGAAAGGCAGATTGGCCAAGACCGGCCACGGCGCATTCTTACGTCAATCATTGGTGGTCTTGCAGTTCGCCGCCTCCGTCGTTTTGATAGCAGGTACTTTTGCCGTCTACCGCCAACTGCATTTCATGCAGCACCAGGACCTCGGCGTCCGGATCAACCAGACCCTCGTCCTGAATGGCCCCCGCGTACTCGACTCTACTTACGATAATAAGCTCACCGCCTTCAAGACTGAAGCCCTCCGCCTCCCGGGCGTAAAACAGGTGACCGTTTCCACCGAGGTGCCCGGCGGTAAAGTCGGTTGGAATGCCGGGGGAATTAAGCGTATTAGCGACGACATCACCAAATCCAACCAGTACCGCATCATAGGCATCGACCACGACTTCCTCGACGCCTACGGCCTCAAGCTCCTGAAGGGAAGAAATTTCTGCCCAGGGCTCGTCGACTCCCAATCCGTCCTCTTCAACGAAGCCGCCATCCAAAAAATGGGCTTCCCAAAACCCGCGGCGGCCCTCAACCAGCGCATCGACTTCTGGGGTAAACAATATACCATCGTCGGCGTGGTCGCCAACCATCACCAGGAATCTCTGCAGCAGGACTACGACGCCCATATCTTCCGCTATATCCCCGACGCTAATTCCTATTACTCCCTCAGACTGACCGGCGACCCCGCTAACTGGCCCGGCGTCATCGCATCTGTTCAAAAGGAATGGAAACAATTCTTCCCCGGCAACCCCTTTGACTATTTCTTTCTCGACGAACATTTTGCCAAACAGTACGAGGCCGACCAGCAGTTCGGTCAAGCCTTCGGCATCTTCGCCGGCGTGGCCATCTTCGTCTCCTGCCTGGGCCTGTTGGGCCTCGCCGCCTTCGTCGTCAACCAGCGAACCAAAGAAATAGGTATCCGCAAGATCGTGGGGGCCAACCTGTCCAATATCCTCGTCCTGCTGACCAAAGACTTCATCCGGCCCGTATTGATTTCCTTCGTAATCGCCATCCCCGTCGCCTGGTACGTGTTGCAGAAATGGTTGGACAACTACGCCTTCCGCATTACCATCACCTCCTGGATGTTCATCATCCCGGGATTACTGGTCCTGGGGATCGCCTTGCTGACGATCAGCACCCAAACGCTGCGCGCGGCATCTGCCAACCCCTCCAAAGCTTTACGAACCGAATGATCGCCATGATTCATGAAAAGTGTACATTGTGCCAATAAATTTGTCGGACGATGAAAAAGAACATCTTTCTCGTTTTATTGGTATGCTCAGTAAGCGTCCTGCCGGTAGTAGCGCAGGATAAAAAGTTATTCAGCGAAACAGATGCGCAAAAGGCGGAACGGATGGCCTGGTGGACGAATGATCGGTTCGGCATGTTCATCCATTGGGGAATCTATTCGATGGCAGCCAGGCATGAATGGGTTAAGCATAACGAACACTTGACGAATGAACAATACCAGAAATATTTCGACTTTTTCAATCCCGTCAATTTCGACCCTACGACCTGGGCCAGACAAGCCAGGGCGGCCGGCATGAAATACGCCGTGCTGACCACCAAACACCACGACGGCTTCTGCCTCTTCGATTCAAAATACACTGACTATAAGGCGACCAACACACCGGCCCACCGGGACCTTGTCAGAGAATACGTGAATGCCTTCCGGGCCCAGGGGATGAAAATAGGGTTTTATTACTCGCTCCTGGACTGGCACCACCCCGACTATACCATGGATGATGTGCACCCGCTCGTACAGACGGATACCAGCCAGGCAAATTATGACCGCCTGAATAAAGGCAGAGATATGCGTAAGTACCGGCAATACCTGCGCGACCAGATAACTGAATTGCTGACGAATTACGGAAAGATCGACGTTCTCTGGCTGGATTGGACCTGGGGTAAGGATGATCGCCGCGGCAAGCATGCCGAAGACTGGGGCGCCGTCGAATTGATAAAACTGGTTCGCAAGTTGCAGCCGGGGATCATTGTAAACAACCGCCTCGGCCTCGACGACTATCAGGACGGCGGAGACTTTGTTACCCCCGAACAGGTCTCCCCGGCGGAACTCCTCAAATATAAAGGGAAGACGTGGGAGACCTGTCAGACCTTTTCCGGTTCGTGGGGTTATTACCGGGACGAGATGAGCTGGAAGACCCACCGGCAGCTGCTCGACCTGCTGATCACCTCCGCTGCCAACGGCGGTAACCTGATCCTCAACGTAGGCCCCACTGCCCGGGGTGAATTTGATTACCGTGCAAAGAATGCGCTGGACAGCCTTGCGTATTGGATGCATGCCAATGACAAAGCCATATATGGCTGTACCTACGCGTCGGCCGAATATAAAGAGCCCGATGGCACAAAATTGACGTATAACCCAAAGACACGGCGACTGTATGTGCATGTATATAATTATCCGGCAGACGGCAAGTTAATATTGCCCGGATATGCAGGGAAAGTCAGGTATGTACAGTTGCTGAATGACGATTCCGAGATCAGGTCTGCTGAGGCCGGTGACGACCTGAGTTTAACACTTCCTGTCAATAAGCCGCCTTTTGACATTCCGGTTATTGAGCTCATATTGCGATAAAGGTAACCCGACAAAAAGCTTACGAGACGATTAAGGTAGGGGTCCCTGGATACGCTCTAAACGATTATGCCAGACGTCCCCGGATGCGCCATAGATTATTTATCTTTAGGTATGCGAAATCTATTGTTTGCTATTGCCATCCTTGCTTGTCAAATCAGCCACAGCCAGTCCGCCGGCGTTTCAGCCGCCGCCGGCATCGCTTCCTCCGACCAGACTCCCCCGGATCGTCGCACCGCCGACTCCACCGCCCATCCCGCCTGGTCGCTGCGCGGTAATATCTACGAGGTCAACATCCGCCAGTATACCCCGCAGGGAACCTTCAACGCCTTTGCCCAACACCTCGATCGCCTCCGGGCCATGGGTGTGGAAATACTTTGGTTCATGCCCATCAACCCCATCAGCCATGTGGACCGCAAGGGGACCCTGGGCAGTTATTATGCCGTCGCCGACTACACCGCGATCAACCCTGAGTTCGGCACCCTCGACGATTTTAGACGACTCGTCCGATTGGCCCACTCGCGGGGGATGAGGGTACTCATCGATTGGGTCCCTAACCACACCGGCGCAGATAATCGATGGATAGAACAACACCCCGACTTTTATGTCAAAGACAGCAGCGGTAAGGCCGCCGTCCCCTACGATTGGACGGATACCCGCCAATTGAATTATGCCAACCCCGTGCTACGCGACAGCATGATTGCCGCCATGAAATTTTGGGTGACGCAGGCCAACATCGACGGTTTCCGTTGCGACGTAGCCTGGAACGTGCCCGGCGATTTCTGGACCGATTGCATTCGCCAGCTCCGGGCGATGAAAAGCATTTTTATGCTTGCCGAAGGAGATAGGGCGTACTTGCCCGCGAGCGGGTTCGACGCGACCTACCCATGGGAAATGTTCCACAAGATGGTACAAGTGGCCGCCGGCGAACGCCCGGCCTTCGCCCTGGACAGTGTTCTGCAACACTATGATTCCGTTTATCTCAAAGGGGCAATGCAGATGTATTTTACCAGCAATCATGACGAGAACAGTTCCAACGGGGCAGATTACGCCACCTTCCCTGGACCGGCCCACGCGCCATTCGCAGTCTTCACCCAGACTATGCCCAACGATATCCCGCTGATCTATAGCGGCCAGGAAGAACCCTTGCTAAGGGCCATCCGCTTCTTCGACAAGGACACCATCGGCTTTGATGCCTTTCGCCGCGCGGCCTTCTATAAAACTATATTGATGCTTCGGCGGCGGGACCCCGCCTTGGATGCCGATGCTGCGTTCGAAAAGCTGCCCTCGGGCGCGGACAGCGCCATATACGCTTTTGTCCGCACAAAGGCAGGCAGGCAGGTGCTGGTGGTGCTGAATTTCTCCCGTCAGCCGCAGAGCATGGATCTCCCGCCTTCCATGGCAGGCCGTGCCTTGGATGTGTTTACAGGCAAATTTGTCTCGGTAGGGCGCCACCTGATTTTACAACCCTGGGATTATAAAGTGTATGAGTATGGATCGACACGTAATTAAGGTCTTTATGCTATTAAGACATCTACTATTGGTATCGATAGGCTTATTGATAAATGTCCTGGCGAATGCCCAGGCCCGGGTGGATTATAATTGGTGGGACCCTGCCGCCAACTCCTTCCCCGTGATCGAAGGCCAGGCATGGACCGGGGAAGTCCAGGCGCCTTATGACCGGTTACCCGCCCGGGCAGAAAAAACCGTGAGCCCCGATGTGTGGAACCTTTCCCATAACAGTGCCGGCCTCTATATTAAATTTAAAACGAACGCGGAAGAACTGATCATCCGTTATGTCGTGAAGGGGCCTCCTGCAGTACCCCAAATGTCTACTACAGGGACCAGCGGGATAGACTTGTACGCGATCGACTTGAATGGCAACTGGGGCTGGGCGCCGGGCCAGTTTACTTTTGGAGACACGGTGGAATATCGCTTTTCCCGGCTGAAAGTTGGCGAAGCTGGTCCGGAGAAGGACTTTGAATACCGCTTATACCTTCCTCTTTATAGTAGTGTGCAATGGCTCCGGATCGGAATACCCAAAGACAAAAGATTTAACCCCATGCCCTTGACGCCGGAAAAACCCGTAGTCGTATACGGAACTTCGATTGCGCAAGGTGGTTGTACATCCAGGCCCGGGCTCGCCTGGACCTCCATTCTTCAAAGAAGGCTGGATCGCCCCTTTTACAATTTGGGTTTTAGGGGAAACGGTAGGCTTGAATCCTCTGTCGTCGACCTGATCACGGAGATAGATGCCAAGCTTTATATATTGGACTGCCTTCCCAATATGACGCCCCTGGCCGGGTTTTCGGCGGAGGAACTGGAGAAGAGAATGGTCGCCGCCGTGAAAGCCATCCGGCTGAAAAGGCCCACCACCCCCATCCTCCTCGTCGAACACAGTGGGGGTAATAATAACCGGATTATCGATACATCGGTCTATAATAGCTTTTTGAAAGTGAACGAGAGTTTCCGGAAAATATTCGCCGGGCTGCTCGCTGAGGGGGTAAAAGGTATTTATTCGCTCAGTAGCCAGGAAATCGGCCTCGGGATCGATGCAACGGTAGATGGGGTGCATCCGAATGATTTGGGGATGATCCGGTATGCAGATGCGTATGAGAAAAAGATACTCTTCATGCTGAACGAATTGTCCGGCAACCTGCCGACTACGATTCCCGTCGTGCAAAGCCGGGATTTCTATGACTGGCGTCAGCGCCACCTGGAAATCATTGCCTTGAACAGGCAGGAGCCACCCCCCAATGTGGTCCTGGCCAATTCTATCATTCATTTCTGGGGAGGCCTCCCCGTTGCTGAACTGCAACGTGGACGGGACTCCTGGGATAAATACCTGAAGCCTGTGGGTCTCAGGAACCTGGGTTATGGATGGGACCGGATCGAAAACGTATTGTGGCGCGTTTATCATGATGAACTGGACGGATACAACGCCCGGCATGTCATCATCATGATCGGCACCAACAATCTCGGGATCAACAGCGACCCGGAGATCATCGAAGGATTGAAGATGCTTATCCAGGCCGTAAAAGATCGCCAGCCTGCGACTGCCCTCATTTTGTCGGGAATATTTCCCAGACGGGATATGGAAGATCGGGTTGTCCTCCTCAATAAAAATATTGCCCATCTCGCGGCAGACAGCAAGCTGATGTTTATTGATCCGGGCAGGGTGCTCCTTGGCGGTAAGGGCAAAATCGACGAATCCCTTTTCTCTGATGGCCTTCACCCCAATGCTGCCGGTTACGAGAGGCTGGCGCCGGTGCTGGCATCTTACCTGAAGGATTGAGCTACCCGCCGCTTGCCCGTGTTTACATTTGAATTTTGTAGCTTCGCATGATGGAAAATCTCCATACAATTGAAAGTTTCTACCAGAATCATTTGAATTTCGTTCCTGCGAGCATAAATCGGGAGTTGGGCCATTTCAATGTATTTAAACTAGATGTCCTGAGCGATGCAATAACGAAGTGCCCCTCCTATGGACGCAGGGAGTTATATAAGATCAGCCTTAGGTCTGGTCGCAATAACTACTACTATGGGGACAAAATGATCCCTATTGAGCGAATTGCCCTGGTGTTCGCCAGCCCCAATGTTCCTTATCATTGGGAACCCGGTCTTTACGACAGGAGGGAAGTCGGTATTCTTGCTCACGAATGAGCAGGCAGAGGCAATTGAAGCCATATTTTCCAGAATGCTCATGGAGATCGAATCAGACTTTGTTTATAAATACGATGTATTGAGAAATTGCACATATGATTTGATTCACGCCGCGTTAAAAATGCAGCCTGCCTCGGAAGTGATCCGACATGTCAGTGCCGCTGACCGCATTTCGTCGCTGTTCATAGAATTGCTGGAACGCCAGTTCCCTATTGATTCTCCTTACCAGCCTATCAAATTCAGGTCGCCCATCGAATTCGCCACACAATTAAATATTCACGTGAATCATCTGAATAAGGCTTTAAAGGAAACTACCGGGAAAACAACTTCGGCCATTATTGCCGATCGCAAACTTCGGGAGGCGCGGGCGCTTTTAAAGTATACACAATGGACGGTTTCGGAAATTGGCTTTTGCCTTGGATTTGATGAATTGCCCCACTTTATTAATTTTTTCAAGAAAAACAGCCGGATTACTCCCAATTCTTTCAGGCGCAGGATGGATTGATTTTTGCAGCAGAATGATTGTTTTTTATAGCGGCGGCGCAAATGCCTGAGATTAATTTTGCAGTATAAAAATCAACAGGAAAATGAGCAAATCAATTTTAATTATTGGCGCAGGGCCGGGTATCAGTAATGCCATGGCACAAAAATTCGGTCAGAACGGTTATAGAATAGGACTCATCAATCGTAATGTGGAGACAGCCAAGGCCATCATAAACGGTTTGGCTGAGAAAGGCATCACCGCATTTTCGAGCACTGCCGATGTCGCTGATACGGCTGCATTAAAGGGGGCAATTACGGACTTGACAGAGAAATTGGGTGGTGTAAACGTTCTGTTATATAATGCAGCCGCCATAAAAGTAAAGGATATTATGTCGGAGACAGCGGAAGAGCTTGCAGCTGACTTCAAAGTAAACGTTGGAGGAGCGCTGGAAAGCATCAAATTTCTTTATAACGATCTTAAGAGAAATGGGGGGGCGGTTCTTTTGACCGGCGGGGGATTGGCTAATCACCCTCATCCAATGTATGGCTCCCTTTCCATTGGAAAAGCAGGCATCCGCAACCTTGCTTTACAGCTCCACGACCCTCTCAAAGCTGATGGGATTTATTTAGGCACATTGACGATCACTAATGAGGTTACTCCAAATGGTGCGACACATTCCTTCACTATTGTCGCTGATAAATTCTGGGAACTTTTCCTGAATAGGAGCGACGTAGAATCGCAACTTTAATTGACTGATCCCGAATAAATTCCAGACTGACAATGAACAGAAGGGGCCACTTTTTTTGCTTTTAGGGTGTTCAAAGTTCCCCGCCAGGGTAGGCCTTGGTCGGGCTCTTCTGGCCAGGTGGTCAGGCATAGTTGCTGCCGGCAATGCCGTGCACAACACTCTGGTAACTGCTATGGGTATGGCAAAAATGGCCACATCCTATTTACGCGTGCAGAACGATACCCGGTTGCTCGAAACTGCCCTTGCTGCATTAAAAATGTCGGAACCTTACAATAACCCGGTGGTAATGGCTACTGTCTACGATATCATGAGTGCGGGTTATCGGCTTAACCCGCTAAAGGAAATTGAATATGAATTAAAAGCCATTGATATTATTGAACACAATCCACCCAACCGGTTTTATGTGATTATCCTGGATAATTACGCGGAAGTAATGCTGCTGCATGGCCAGTTGCAGAAGGCTTTGCAATATTCACAGCGGGCCTATGAAATGAGTCTTTTATACAGCAAATTTGAAGCGGCTACTTTTATCAACCGGAACCTGGCAGATATCAACCTGGCATTGGGAAACAGGGAACTGGCTAAAACCTATTGCAACCTCAACCTGACTGAGGCCAGGGAAAAGCACTACAATAAACTGTATTACTTTGCGTACAATGGCCTTGGTAATTATTTTGAACAGACCAATCAAAAAGATTCGGCTGCCTATTACTACAGTCTTTCCCTGCAATATGCAAAAAATAGTACTGGTATCGGCCAATATATCAAGCCATCCCTGTGGCTGTATAACTATTACAAAACAAGGCGGGAAGAAGATAGTGCGGTAAAATATGTGGACCTGTACCTTTCGGCCACAGATAGTATCTCGAATTTAAAAAAAGCGATACAGGTACAGAATATTGCTTTTGAAGAAGATTTACGTCAGCAATCCATAAAACAGGAAAAAGAGGCAGTTATCCTTTCCCGTAGGCATAACCTGCAACTAGCAGTCCTGGCAATAGGTATTTTATTTGCTGTTATCCTATTCCTGCTGCTGAGCCGTAGCGTTATTGTAAGTCATAAACTGGTATCATTTTTAAGTATTCTGCTATTGCTGGTATTGTTTGAATTTGTTAACCTGCTGGTACATCCTTTCCTGGAATCAGTAACTCACGATTCGCCGGTACTGATGTTGCTGGCATTGGTATTGATTGCAGCTTTGCTGGTGCCCTTGCATCACCGACTGGAAAAATGGGCAACCCATAAATTAGTGGAGAAGAATAAACAGGTAAGATTAAGAGCGGCGAAAAGAACGATTATGCAATTGGAGGAGGGCGCATGATGACCAGTCAGCTACTTTATTCAATTTTTCAACGCCACGAACAACTCCGACGCGAGTTTCCAGGAATCTCCCGATTTGCGCCACATAGCTGAATAATTGCCGCCTTTGCTGTAGCTATGTTCGGCTATCCAGTATCCTGTCTCCCAGGCCAGCGAGTCATTGCTGCTGATGACGATCGACACCGGTGTCCGGGTATAGATCACGCCAGGCATGCTCTTAAATGTTTCCTGCCAGAATGCCCTGAGGCTATCCTTCCCTTGTACATGTTGCCCCCTCCCTGTGACGATCGAATAATCCGCCAGCATGTCCCGCACGATGCCATCCGCGTCATGCCGGGCTATTGCCTCGTTGCTGCTTGCACGGGCTGTCCTGATCTGCGCCTCAGACGCTTGGGTCGTCCCGCAGCAATTGGTTTTGTCCGGTCCATCAAGGAACGCAATAACCGAATGAATCAGAGAAACTCTTTTGTTGGTGAAAGAATGATCGGTATGCCATACTTCGTAGTCAAAATACGCTGCATTCATGGATCGGATGGAATCCGCCATCTGCTTATTCCGGGTATGTTCATCAAGCATGACAATTTGCTTATGCGCCAGCGCCTTCCCATCATTGGCCAGGTCATAATAAACTGTGTCCTTAAGCACCGGATCGAACATTTGCTTAACGGTAGAATTCAGCACAAAATACTTACTCGCGGTATCCCGGCCATTTTCCAGTGCAAGGACCTGGCTTTGGGTTAAAACCCTTTTGTAGTAAGGATAGATATCCCATGCAGACAACACAAAACATTTTTTGATTCCCGGCAATTGCTGCAAGGCTTTGAGAGAGATCCACCCACCCATACTGTGACCAAACAACACCATGTTGGAAGTGTCGATCTTCAGTGAGTCCTGGTATTTTTTGCAATACGCAACCGCATGGATCACGTCGTCAACGCAGTTTTTAAAGCTAAACTTTCCACCGGACCCCCAGGAGCCGCGGTAATCGAAATAAACGACATTCCAGCCATGCCCCCGTACCGCCTGCGCGAGATCGAGATTGCGTTCATTGCCCGGAAAGCCGTGCAAGAGGAACATGGTCGGGTGTTTTCCCGGCCCATTGGCTCTGTACATAAACCCCGCCAGCATTGCGTCGCCGGATGGGATGAACAATTCAGTGGTGCCTGCTGGTGATTGCTCATCCCAGGCAATATCCTTTAGCAGGATGCTGTCGGACTGTGCCCGGACATTCAGGACGAATAGGCAACCTAGCAGGCAGAGTGCGATGATAAATTTCATTCGTGTAGTGTACATTTTGGGTTGTTTTGTAGTCCATTGAAAGAGTCAAAGATAAGTCAGCCACCACTGCTTGTGTGACGTCAGTTTTTATCCGGTTTTATCAGGGTACGAAATGGGACAGGGGTGCCATTGGCCATACTCCGACGGTTTTTCCAGCCAGGGCAAATGACTGCCGCCTTCGATTACGTGAAAGGTGCAGTGAGGCATCGCAACGGCGATGCTTTGACCCATTCTGACCGAGGCAAAAGTATTTTTGTCGCCCAGGAGCAGTTGGGCAGGCTGTTTAACCCGGCTGAGTTGCTGCGCATCAATGTTTGCGGCAGCATTTTGTAAGAGACTGGTCAGCGAAATGAAATAGTGCGGTAATCTGCTGAAACAATAGTAGGCCCCACCAAGTTCTTTTTGGCAGATTGTCGATCGTTTCTTTGCTGCTGCCCATGAATTTGAGGGTGCGCAGTTTTTTATCACGGTCCGCTCCTTTGAGGAACTTAAAAACGATCCTATTGAACGGCCAGCGCATCATCATCCGCATCATCAAGGGCGGCTTACCCTTCATGACATTACCGGGGTTTCCCAGCAAGCTCAGTGAACGGACCCGTTCCGGCCGATCCATTGCAGTCCATAAGCTCCAGTGCGCGCCCATCGAATGAGCCACAATGTCCGCCTTCTCTAAATGAAAGGCATCCATTGTCGCTACTATGGTTTTCACGGCAAAATCCCGGATTTCTATCCTGGTTTGATCCATACCCTCACTTAAGCCACCGCGTGGCCGGTTAAGCGCGATGATTCTCCTGTCTTTTATCTCGGCGAGCAGGGATGCCAGCGGGAATATATCCCCGGTGTTCCCAGGAATAATAAACAAGAGCTCTCCGGAACCCATTTCCGATATCCGCATTTTTAAAGCCCGACCTGGTATGGAGATAAAATGATCCTTTCCCTGTAAGCCATAATAAGCAAAGAGATCGGATTCAGCTTGGCGTGCTGCAATAACCGACGGATCCTGATCGTCAAGTGTTAATGCTTTTTTTTCCAACGTACCTATTGATAGAGTCTTTGCACCTAAAGAGAACCACGTTCAAATCTAATGAATTCAGACTTATTGTGGCACAAAAGCGAGTACTGCGTCGGGGAATTGGTTCGAACATTTCGAACCTTCGTGCCACAGATCCGCTGGTTTTAGTAATGTTTTACGAGCCGGTAAAGAAACCTAACAGGCTCCCCAATTACGCCGCCTGCCAGTCTTCTTTTTTTCAAGGCATCTGATTTGTAGTAAGCGAAGGCTTTAGCAGTATCTGATAGGGCTGTCACCACGTATACTCTTTTGTTGTCGTCCAGGTCGTGTCCAACGGCCCGATCCATGATACCATTATCCATACGTTCCTGCTTGCCATCTTCAAATCCCTTTACCCAGGCATCCCAGTCCTTGACCATATACGTGGTCCTGGAACGGAGTGCTGGTTCGATTTTCGCTGTATCCTGCCAGGTTTCTGTAAAAAGGGTCATCGTTGGGACGCCTAGAACGCCCCCTTTTTGCATCGCCGCCTTGAGGCCGGGATCTTTTGCAAATGCTTTGGCCTTGGTGGTGTCATCAACCCGCAAGACAACCGTGACCATATTGGAATCCTCGAGACCGCGGCCAATAACATAACTGTGTAACCCGCTGGCCAGCCGGGCAGAATCATGCCCTTCAAAGGCGGCTAACCATTTGGCAAAGTCAGCCACTTTGTGTGTTACGACCTCTACATTTTGGGGTGTCGTAATAACGGTATTTACGGCTTGTGCCTTCGCCGCAGTGTCAGCCGAAGCAGTAGAGTCTGTGGCGGCTGTTTTTTCATTGCCACCGGATCCACATGAGGATAGGAGGAGTACCACCCCTACGTAAAATAGAGAGTTGCTAAATCTGGAAAGCTTCATCGATTTTGAGTTTTGAGTTAAAAAATAAAGGGGGTCGGTAGGAACGATTCAGAAGATAAAGTGGTATTAAATATAATCATAATAACATTAACGCCAAATTTTTGTTCAAGTGAGGTATTCGATGATCACCGGCGCCCCGGCGAAGCTTAAAGGGTGGGACAGTGGTTTGGAATTGGATCAGGATATTTCCACACCGGATAGGGGATTAAGCGAAAAATCGCCTAAATTAGTAGGTATGAAAGCATTGCTCGCTTTTCTCCTATGCGTCACGTCGGCTAGCTTGGCGCAAGCCCAGCCTTCGCGGTTCAGCCGCGAAAAGTATGTCGAAAATGGCGACACACTGTCCTATCGCATGTTGTTTCCCGATGCCAACCGGCAAAGAAAATACCCGTTGGTGGTATTTTTGCACGGATCAGGAGAACGGGGCAGCGACAACGACGCGCAGTTGAAGTGGGGAGTGATGAATTTCGCGACCGACCAGAATATGTCGGCGCATCCGGCGATCGTCATCGCCCCGCAGTGCCCCGAGCACCAAACTTGGAGCAGCGTGACGCCTGACAAGAACAGGAAAGGGATGACGCTGAACGCCGAGCCGAGTATGCCGATGCATTTGCTTATCAGGCTTATCCGCCAGTTGGAGACGACGATGCCGGTGGATACCAACCGGATATACATCACCGGGTTATCGATGGGAGGTTACGGGACCTTTGATGCGCTCGAGCGATATCCCAACTTGTTTGCGGCGGCAGTACCGGTGTGCGGTGCCGGCGACACGTCGCGGGCCACGTCGATCGCCCATGTCCCGATTTGGATTTACCTGGGCGCAGAGGATCCTGCAGTCAACCCTTTGTATGGACTAGCCATGTTTGAAGCGTTGACGAACGCTGGCGCACATCCGGGTTTCACCCAGTACCCCGAGGTTGGACATTTTTCATGGCTAGGGGCATACAGCGACCCATTGATGATGGAGTGGTTATTCAGACAGCATAAGTAAAGTCAGAGAAATGGAGCGATGGCCTCGTTGCTCCAACGGAAAAGCGATCGGTAGTGTGGCAGTTTGACAGTTAATTGTTGAAGCGAATGTCGTCATTCAGCTCGGTCTTCGTAGATGCCGATCATAAGGAGCCATGCTCCGGAAATGAGGAACGCGAATAAAACAATGATTGCGATAGCTGCGATGTAAAGCCCCGAGCTATATCCGAGAATAAGGAAAATCGCGCTTATAACTTCAGCGAGATAACATATCGTGCCGCCTGCAAGTCGCGGCATGTTCAATCCAATATAACTCATACCCGATCTGATAGCTATAACATAGCCCGTGATGAAGACGACTGTTGCGATGAGCCAGAGAACAAGCCACTCAAAGCCGAGCATTCCAGGATATTGATTCCCAATAAGCGCAAAACCGCTTGCCATAAAAATTGCAGTGAAGCCCGTCAGCATGTTAATTGCCCGGTTTTTATGTGTCGTGTTTCGGATAATGATTTTGGGATTGATCGACATCGCGACGAAAATCAGACCTGCAAGCGCCGCCGCGCCGCTACCCACCATCACAAAAAAGTTATTCCATTGCTCCGGAATAAAAAAATGCTTCTTCATTTCTAATTCCAGCAGTTTCAATAATAGTAATCACGCTGCTTTCTGTTGTGCTTTCCATGAATATAGCTTGTCATGATGCCTTTCTACGCAATCAATAATTTCATGGGGCCAAGTTTTCTCACCATTAAAAATAATAATAGACATATCTTGCATATTTCGTGGAAATTCGATGCTGTAATTTATGTTATAAGTTACAGCAAACTTATACTTTCCCTCGCATTTTCAGACGCATAAATGCGCTTTATTTTGCCTGCTTTCCTTAACAATAAGTCTTCACATGGAGTTGCTGAATCCTTCTTATTTATAACTTCAGTTCCTATAAAGGTTGAACGTTTTTGTATATGGGAAATCCAAAGAGGAAGAGTTGCTGTACTTGATAGCAAAGCTTATTGTCGAAAAGGTTTTGAAAGATGGCGAATCTAATCAGTCAGCTAATGTCACTATAGAGGATACTGACTACGAATCGAGAATAGAGGATGAACCCATTCCCTTTACACATACTGTCGAAGAAGCGAACACCTTTTTGCAACTTAATATTCTGGCTATAAATCTGTTGCGTGAAGCGTGAAGAAAGATTTCCAATTTGAATTGTTAGCGATCAATATCTTCGAACACCATGAACGATCAGGATGTCCGCACAATGATCTGATTTATAGGCATAAAAAAACCCCGGCGAAATGCCGAGGCAAAAAAGCTGGAGTTGTACCGCGTAGGGGAGTCGAACCCCTCATTCCTCCGTGAAAGGGAGGCGTCTTAACCGATTGACCAACGCGGCGTTCGTATAAACCGTTCTGCCGGTTTTCCGTGAAAGGAGTGCAAAGATATAGGCGATTGAAAAAAGGACCAAATTTTTTAGTCCTTAGTTTTCAATTACTTTGGTTTCCATCCCACCAGCCCATTCCTATTGTCTCCAACGTCATTTCCGACCTGGCAAAACCTTGGTAATAAAAAAATTATACGCTCTTTTCAATTGATACCCAAAAATTTATAATGTCTTAATATCCAAAATAGTAACTTCGCTTCCTCAATTTTTTTAATTCAAAATATTCATTATGAGCACAGTTAAAGTTGCTATCAATGGTTTTGGCCGGATCGGGCGTTTGGCTTTTCGCCAGATTCACGGTCTGGATGGAATAGATGTAGTGGCGATTAATGATCTGACCAGCCCCAAAGTATTGGCTCACCTGCTGAAATATGACAGCGCTCAGGGCCGCTTCGAACAAGACGTAAAAGCTACCGAAAACTCTATTATCGTTGACGGCGAAGAAGTAAAAATATACGCTCAAAAGAACCCGGCCGAAATTCCCTGGAAGCAGCACGACGTCGACGTCGTCCTCGAATGCACCGGCTTTTTCACCGATAAAGATAAGGCCGCCGCTCATCTCACCGCCGGCGCCAAAAGAGTCGTTATCTCAGCCCCGGCTACAGGTGACCTCAAGACCATCGTTTTCAATGTGAACCATAATATCCTCGACGGCAGCGAAACCATTATCAGCTGCGCCTCCTGCACCACCAACTGCCTGGCGCCCATGGCCCAGGTGCTGGACGATAAATATGGCATTGTCACCGGTCTCATGACCACGATTCACGCCTATACCAATGACCAGAATACCCAGGATGCTCCGCATCCCAAGGGCGACCTTCGCCGTGCCCGTGCCGCCGCAGCCAACATCGTGCCCAATAGCACCGGGGCCGCCAAGGCCATCGGCCTCGTCCTCCCAAAGCTGAAAGGCAAACTGGACGGTGGCGCCCAGCGCGTACCGGTCCTCACCGGCTCCCTCACCGAACTGGTTACTATCCTCAATAAGAGGGTCACCCTCGAAGAAGTCAACGCCGCCATGAAGGCTGCCACGAACGAGAGCTTTGGCTACACCGAAGACGAAATCGTCAGCACCGATGTCATCGGCATCACCTACGGATCACTCTTCGACGCCACCCAGACGCGCGTCGTCGCCAATGGCGACCACCAATTGGTAAAGACCGTCAGCTGGTACGACAATGAAATGAGCTATGTCAGCCAGCTCGTTCGCAGCCTCAATTACTTTGCGAAACTGATCTCTAAATAAGTGTCAAAATAAAAGCCCGGTCTGTCCCCGACAGACCGGGTCCTTTTTATACCTTATATTATTTTATGAGTCAATTCAGCCAGCATTCGTTTGCAAATGAAAAAGCCCTGATTCGGGTCGATTTTAACGTACCGCTCAACGACAAATACGAGATCACCGACGATAACCGTATGAGGGCGGCCATTCCGACTATTCAAAAGGTCCTGAAAGATGGTGGCAGCGTCATCCTCATGAGCCACCTCGGTCGGCCCAAAGTCGGCCCAACCGAAAAATATTCACTCAAACACCTCGTCCCTCACCTGCAGGAGCTGTTGAACAACGCCGGCACAAAGACCACCGTGCTTTTTGCCACTGATTGCATCGGCGAACCTGCGACCACCGCAGCCGCCCAGCTCAAACCGGGCCAGGTCCTGCTGCTGGAAAATCTCCGATTCCATAAAGAAGAGGAAAAAGGCGACAAGGCCTTCGCCGAACAACTGGCCCACCTCGGCGACGTCTACGTCAATGACGCCTTCGGCACAGCCCACCGCGCCCACGCCTCCACGGCCGTCATCGCCCAGTTCTTCCCGAAGGAAAAGAGGATGTTCGGCCTGCTGATGGAGAGCGAAGTCCTCAGCGCGGAAAAAGTCCTGCACCAGTCACAAAAACCATTCACCGCCATCATCGGCGGGGCCAAAGTTTCCGACAAGATCCTCATTATCGAGAACCTGCTCGAACGCGCTACTGACATCATCATCGGCGGGGGCATGGCCTATACCTTCTTTAAAGCGACCGGCGGAAAGATCGGCAATTCCCTTTGTGAAGATGACCGCCTGGAGACAGCAAAGGCACTCCTGAAAAAGGCGGAAGAGAAAGGCGTCAGGATCCACCTGCCCGCCGATAGCATTATCGCCGACAAGTTCGATGCCAACGCCAACGATTCCACCGCGCCTAGCAACAATATCCCCGACGGCTGGATGGGCCTGGATATCGGCGAGAATGCCGTCGAACAGTTTACCAATGTCATTCACCGGTCGAAAACCATTCTGTGGAATGGCCCTATGGGCGTCTTTGAAATGGCTAAGTTTCAGCACGGTACCAAGGCAATCGCCAAGGCGGTGGTTGAAGCAACTGCTAATGGGGCATTTTCATTGGTAGGCGGCGGTGACTCAGTCTCGGCCATTAACCAGTTCGGTTATGCCGATAAGGTCAGCTATGTCTCCACCGGCGGCGGCGCCATGCTGGAATACTTCGAAGGAAAGGAACTGCCGGGGATCGCAGCGATCAAGGGATAGCCCGCGACTCCTGCTCACTCGCGTCCCGCTAACCCCAAAATTTTGTCGATGGTCTGATGAATGATTATATTTATCAGGCCTTTTTTTATGGCATAAACCCGCTACATTTGAATATGTGTTAGGCGGCGCTGAAACGGCGAAAATCTATATTAAGAATGGCAATACGCTCTGCCTGTTTGTACCCGGCCAGCCCGAATATGAGTTGGTGGCCGTCGGCGGCGATAAGTTTTCGATCAAAACCCTAACCGGCTTCAATATCCAGTTTGTCCTCGATGACAAAGGGGTAGTCACCGGGTTATTGGCCATCCAGCCCAACGGAACCTTCAAAGCGACGAAGAAACCCTGATCACGATCTTCCCGAACTGTCGTCCATCGTCCATCCACCGCATCGCGGCTTCTCCTTCTTCGAAGGGAAACATCGTATCTATCACCGGCCGGATCGAATGCTGCCCGACAAAATCGATCATCGATCGGAAATCGGCCGGGCTGCCCATAGTAGAACCTAGCACCTGCAGCTGCTTCCAGAAGATGCGCCTCGCCACCACCTGCGTAGGATTGCCGCGGGTGGCACCATAGATGACCACCCTTCCCCCCAGCATCGCGAGATCCAGAAGATCATTCATCCCATCCCCGGCAGCCCCGTCAATAATCACATCGAAGGCACCCGCCAGTGACTTCAAAGTGTCGACCCATCCGGGCTCGCCGTAATTGGCGCAGCCTGTCGCCCCCATGGCCATCGCCTTATCCAGTTTGTCCGGACTGCCCGACGTTACAATGACCTCCGCGCCCACCGCCACCGCAAACTGCAAGGCAAACAAGGCTACTCCACCGCCGATGCCCGTGATCAGGACCTTCTCTCCCGGCTGTACCTTCGCCCTCGTCATTAAGGCCCGGTACGCCGTCACTCCCGCCAACGGCAGCGCCGCTGCCTCTTCGAACGAGAGATCTGCGGGCTTTTCCACCAGGTTCTCTACAGGCACCTTCACGTATTCGGCAAATGTTCCGTCATCCGGTAGCCCAATGATATGAAAGCTCACCGGGTCTTGCCACGCTTCCGAGGCGCCCCAGCCAAGGGAAGGGTTGATGATGACTTCCTTGCCTATCCAGTCCGATCCCTCCCCAGATCCACCTCCTCCCACCGCCGCCACGACGCCAGCTCCGTCAGAACCCGGCACAATCGGATACTTCAACCCCGCATACATTCCTTTCTGGATCCATACATCCCGGTGATTCAAGGCCGCCGCATGCACCCGCACGATCGCTTCACCCGCGCCGGCCACCGGCCTGACCACTTCCCGCATTTCCAGCGGCTTATGCTTATTCGCTATGACTAATGCCTTCATAGGATTAATATTTAAACACCTTCCCCCCGGCCATGACTTCCTGCGTCTGCTCGTCGAACGTTACCTTTTCTCCCGTCCGGTAGGCAGCATTCGCCATGATCACAGCAATAGCATGCCGATAGCCTGCCTCGATCGGCGCATTAGGCTGCTTGCGGCTACGGACACATTCCATCCAGTTGCGGATATGCGCCGTCGTGAGCGGATCTCCGCCCGTGCTGGCATCCGTCGACGCCTTTTGCCCCGCCAATTCCGTCAGGGAAAGCTCCGGCAGTTGATTGGCCTGCATCCCCATCGCTTTGGCATAATTCTCCGTTAGGCCGCCGGTCGGGGATATTTTATTGGTATCGCAATTCAGCGTACCCCCATTGGAATAATAGATCTCCTTAGTGTCGCCGGCGGAATTCGTCTGCCGGGAAGTGAACATGACTTGAAAGCCCGTGGTCGGATCGTTCAGCGGACCATAGTCGAATACCGCCGTCAGCGTATCGGCATTCTTGCGGCCATCCTTCCACGCATAAATCCCGCCGTTAGCTGATACCGAACGGGGATGCGGCAGCCCCGAGAACCAATTCACGGTATCGATCTGGTGGCTCATCCACTGGCCAGGGATACCCGAAGAATAAGGCCAGAATAGCCGGAACTCCAGGTGCTTGCGAGCATCGAACGGCTCGTACGGTCGGTTGAGCAGGAATCGCCGCCAGTCAGTATCCTTTTCTCTCATTTGCGCCACGAGAGCAGGCCTCCGCCATCGGCCCGGCTGGTTGACATTCCAGGTTAGTTCTACCATTACGATGGGCCCGAATTTGCCGGACTGGATAAAATCCGCCGCGGCCTGGTAATTGGCGCCGCTCCTTCGCTGGGAACCGATCTGTACGATCCTGCCAGAGTCCTTCACCGCTTTCAGCACGGCACGGTTGTCATCCATCGTCTCGGCCAGCGGCTTCTCCGTATAGGTGTCCCGTCCCGCCTTGACTGCTTCAACCGTGTGCAAGGCATGCTGAAAATCAGCCGTGCTGATCATCACCGCATCGACCTCCTTAATATTGTAAAGCTCGTCGTTATTCATGCAGGCCTGGATATCATGACCAAATTTTTGGGCCAAAAAGGCCTTTCCTTCCTCCCGCCTTTTTTTCCAGATGTCGGATACCGCGATGATGTCGAAATTCATCTCCTGGTAAGATCGGAGGAAGGCAGGAATATGGTCGTTGCGATGCCGGTCGGAGAATCCTACTACGCCGACGCGCACCCTGTCATTGGCGCCGATGATCCTGCGATAGCTGCTGGCGCTGAGGCCCAGCGTGCCCATATAACCGGCTACACCGGCCATTGAGCCCTGGCGGATAAAATCCCTGCGGGTCGTTGTCATGTTGAAATCGTTTAGATAAGATAAATGTACTAATTTAGGTCAACGCCTCACGCAAATGCGTCTTATATGATTAGTTGCCATATATTGAATTATCGAAAACGTTTTTGTAGCGGCTTTATCGCCATAGCAACCGTTCTTCCCATGTTTACGCTGGCCCAAAACCTCCCCGTCAAGGTCGTTTCCGACCCCGCTCACCGCAAGGTCACCATCACCGCCGGCGACAAACCCTTCACGACATTTATGTATCCCGACACTTTGGAAAAGCCCGTGCTCTATCCGATCTACGCTCCCGACGGCCAATTGATCACCCGTGGATTCCCGCTGGCGCCGCGGCCGGGCGAACCCGTCGATCATCCTCATCATCTTGGCCTTTGGTTTAACTATGAGAACGTCAACGGCCTCGATTTCTGGAACAACTCGTATGCCATCCCCGCCGCCAAAAAATCCCAGTATGGCTGGATCCGCACCGACAGCATTTCCGTGGGACCGGACTCCAATGCCCCGGACTCCAATGGCTCGCGCGTCCGCGCGCGCCGTCCCATCATCCCGCTCTCCCACGGAGCAGCATCTGCCGCATCTGCGTCCGCCACCATCCGCTACACCGCCCGTTGGACGGACCAGCAAGAGCATGTCCTTCTGCACGAAGTGACCACCTACCGATTTTCCGCCACCCGGCAGGAAAGGATCATCGATCGGACAACCGTCCTCACCGCCGATACTGACGTCAGCTTTCCCGATGCTAAGGACGGCATGCTGGGACTGCGCGTCACCAAAGAATTGCAGATACCCTCCAACACTCCCGGCGAATTTGTAGATGACAAGGGAAATATAACAAAAGTAGCCGCCGGCAATACTCCCGATATCAACGGCAACTATTTGACCAGTGAGGGCAAGACCGGCGACAGCGCCTGGGGTACGCGCGGCCAGTGGTGCATGCTATATGGTAAAAAAGGCGGCGATACCCTTAGCATTGCCATCATCGACTATCCCGGTAACCCCGGTTATCCCACCTACTGGCATGCCCGGGGCTATGGGTTGTTTGCCGCCAATCCCCTTGGACAAAAGATCTTCAGCCAGGGCCGGCAGGCACTCAACTTCCAACTGAAAAAAGGGCAGTCCGCCACCTTCCATTATCGCATAGTCATAGCTGCCGGTGATCACCGGCTGTCTACCGACCGGATCAGGCAACTGGCCGACGTTTCCCAACCGGTTCCCGGTAAGGCGGCCGAAAAATGAACGGCACAGGCTTAAAAAAACCTAATTTTGTTCCCGTTAACCTAAAAATTGAAAAAAAATGAACTCTAAGAATCTGACCTTAATTATCATATTGCTGGTGATACTCCTGTTCGGTGGTTGCGCCTGCGGCCGGTATAACGGCCTTGTCACGGCCGACCAGGCTGTCAAAACGGCCTGGAGCGATGTCGAGACCAACTATCAACGCCGTACCGATCTCTATAACAGCGTCATCAAGGTCATTGAAGGATCAGCCAACTTCGAAAAATCCACGCTGACGGCGGTCATCGCCGCCCGCGCCAACGCAACGGCCGTCCATGTGGATGTCAATGACTCCGCCTCCCTCGGTCAATACCAGCGCGCCCAGGCCCAGTTGCAGGGCTCCTTCAGCCGACTCATGGCCGTTGCGGAAGCCTATCCCGATCTCAAGACGACGCAGCAGTTTCAGAATTTTCAGACCCAGATCGAAGGCACAGAGAATCGCATCAACGTAGCCCGTCGCGACTTCAACGCTGCTGTGCAGGACTACAATCTGAAAGTCAAGACGTTTCCCAACAATATTTTTGCAGGCATCTTCGGCTTTCATGAGAAACCCTATTACAAATCGGATCCCGGCAGCGAGAATGCCCCGGATATTCACTTCGATATCAAATAATAGCATGGCTATACCCTTCTTCAAGCGCAAACCGCTGCTGAACGCGGCCGCGAACCAGCAGATTGTTGCGGCCATCGGCCAGGCGGAGCGTCAGACTAGTGGCGAGATCCGCGTTTTCGTGGAAAGTCGTTGCCGCTTCGTCAATCCACTGGACAGGGCAGCGGAGGTCTTTACCGGCCTGAAAATGGATCAGACGGCACAGAGAAATGCCGTCCTGGTTTATGTGGCGCTGAAAGACCGTCAGTTGGCTCTGTATGGAGACAAGGGTATTCATGAGAAAGTAGGCGACGCATTCTGGAATACCCAGGTCAGACTGATCCTGTCCCATTTCTCCAAGGAGAACTATGCGGAAGGCATTGCCAAGGTCGTCGGTGAGATCGGGGAAGCCCTGCGTAGTCACTTCCCTTACAATAAGGATACGGATATTAATGAGTTGCCTGACGACATCGTCTATGGAAGGTGAGGGGAACCTAATCATCAAGTTAACGGATGCCATGAATAAAATTCTGTCCATACTGTTGTTGTTCGCTGTTTCGACGGGGCAAGCGCTTTTTGCCCAGCAGGTCCCCGCCCGGCCCGATCCGCCGCGGCTGGTCAACGATATTGCGCATGTGATGACGGCAGACCAGGTGTCTGCGTTGGAGCGTAAGCTGGATGCCTATGACGACAGCACTTCCAATCAGATCGTCATCGTCACCGTGCCTACCACCGGAGATTATTCCATCGAGGACTATGCGCTGAAAATATTGCGCGACTGGGGGGTTGGGAATAAAAAGAACAACAACGGCGTCGTCGTCCTGGCTGCCATTCAGGATCATAAGGTCACCGTCTCTACCGGGTACGGGCTGGAAGGGGCGATTCCGGATATTACCGCCAAATCGATCATCGACAATTCGATCGTGCCCAATTTCAAGGGCGGCAGCGATGATAATTATTACCGTGGCTTCGACGGGGCCGTCGATGACCTCATCAAGGCGGCAGCCGGCGAATACAAGGCCCCGCAGGGATACGCACAGCGCGGGCGGCATTCCAATGGTTTTGGAGGCAATATTATCGGGCTGATCGTCATCATCTTCATTATCATTATTTTTATCTCCCGTGGCAGAGGGGGTGGGGGAGGAGGTGGCGGCCTTTTCGGCGGCAGCGGCATCCTGCCTTTTATCATCGGCGGCATGATTGGCAGCAGCATGAGGGGCGGTGGTGGTGGCGGCTGGTCCGGCGGTGGCGGTGATAGCGGCGGTGGCGGTTTCGGCGGGTTTGGCGGTGGTAGCGGGGGCGGCGGCGGAGCCAGCGGCAGTTGGTAGCGACCGTTCTCCGGCACGCGTTCGCCCGACCATTCGTCCCCTGGCATATCCATACGTATTCAAATGATTTCAATAAAAAAGCCCCGGTCATCCGGGGCCTTCTTTTTTGAAGACGTTATTGATTGATTCGTTTATTTATTTTCCGCCGCCAACTTGGCATTAATATAATCCGCCTGATCCGCCAGGCCTGCTGCCTGTTTGTGTTTGGCAATTCCTTTCAGCGCATTGTCAAAATAGGGATCGGTCTGACCGCGGTAGGCCTGGGGGATCGCCTCCTTAAACTTGATCAGAAGATCAACTCCTTTTTTGAGCTTATCCGTATTGGTGACTTTGATCAGCAGGCTGGCATAAGGCATCAGGAACTCGAATTTATTCTGACTCACCGGCATCTTGTCGAAATTATCCGATATCACGTCGAAGTCGTTCTCACTACCGAACTTGATCAGCACACCTGAAATCGCAGCCGACAATTCTCCTTTGGCGGGTGCTTTCAGTAGCTCTCTGGCCACGGAGAGAGCCTTGGTGCTGTCGATTTGCGCGAGGGCTTCCAGTGCATCGCCCGACACAGTATAGGAAGAGTCGTTCGTGGCATTCAGGAACATCGATTCGTACGCGGGATTGCCGTAGCTGCCGAGCAATTCGATAGCCTTGGCCTTCACCACGCGGCTGGGGTCATGAGTGGCCATCTCCGCAATCAGCGGCTCGAATTCCTTGGCAACGATGTCCCTTTTCAGATCCAGCTTGGATAAAGCATGTGACCGGAGCTTGTAGAACCGGTCCTTTAAACCGGCCTTCAGCAGGTCGAGTGCCTTGGGATCGTCCTGGTGGCCGGCGCAGCTATCGATCGCTTCACGGCGATCCAGGTAAAGGCCAGCATACTTGTACTGGAAGATATATTGGTCCAGTGTCTTGTGGTCCTGCTTTTCACAGAGCAGTATCTTATCACCGTCTACATTCACCAGATCGGGGCGCTTGCTGTAGGCAAAGGTGAATGTGTCCGTCTTATCCTCGATCCACACCTTATGACGGGTCTTCATCGGGCCTTCATAAACGTCGATGGCCACAGGCAGTTTAAATAATTTCCCGGCCTCCTGCGTTTGGTTGACAATGACCTGCGCTTTTCCGGCGGCGTCATCGTATACGTAGTCGATCGTCAACTTGGGATGTCCGCTGCCGTAATACCATTGATTCCAGTACCAGTTGAGGTCTTCGCCGGTAATGTCTTCGAAGGCGAGCCGCAGTTCCTGTGCTTCGGCGGATTTGAACCGATAAGTGTTGAGATAAAGATTGAGCGACTTGAAGAAGGCACTGTCACCCACGTAATTCCGCAGCATATTGAGGATACGTCCGCCTTTCGGATAGCTGACCTGGTCGAACACATCTTCCTTGTCTTTGTAATAGAACCGGACGAGATCCTTATCCGCGTTTTCCGGTTGTTGCAGGTAACTTTCAATGCCGGCAAAATTGACCGCATCGCCGGCGTCTTTACCATACTTGTGTTCATTCCAAAGGGTTTCGCTGTAATCGGCAAAGGATTCGTTGAGGGTAATATTGCTCCAGCTTTCACATGTCACCAGGTCCCCGAACCAGTGGTGGAACAACTCATGGGCGATAACGTCTTCCCACTGGTTGCCGTCGGTCAGTTCGCGTGCATCCTGTTGGGCTTGTTCGCCGTGGAGGGTACAAGTCGTATTTTCCATCGCGCCGCTGACGTAGTCACGGCCCACGATCTGGTCATATTTAGGCCACGCATAATCGACGCCGGTGATCCTGGAATAAAAAGCGATCATCTCCGGTGTATGGCCGAAGATCCTGCGAGCGACGGGAGCGTATTCTTTTTCCACATAGTAGGCTACTTCCTTGCCTTTATAGGAATCTTTGATGATAGAGTAGTCGCCGACACCCATAAAGAAGAGGTAAGGGGCATTCGGCAAATCCAGTTTCCAATCATCAGTGCGGGTGCCGTCGCCGTTGTTTTTCTGGCTGACCAGCAGGCCATTGGACAAGGTGACATATTTGGCGGGAACCGTCATGATGATTTCTTCTGTGGTTTTCTGGTCGGGTTTATCGATGGTGGGGAACCATACCGAGTTGGCTTCCGTTTCGCCCTGCGTCCAGATTTGGGTCGGCTTATCCTTTTCCGTTCCCTTCGGGTTGATAAAATACAACCCTTTCGCATCCGTGATCGCGGCACTGCCATTGTGAACTTTGAGTTCATTGGGCTTGGCGGTGTAGTTGATGTACAGCGTATACTTTTCGGTGTATTTGTAGGTCCTGTCCAAGTGGATGCGCAGCATCATGCCGTCATAGTCGTATTTCAGGGGGACGTTATGCCCATCCTTGACCATTTCTATGGCATGGATATCCATTCCTTTGGCGTCCAGGGACAGCGTATCCGTAGAATAGAAATGAGGTTTCAATGACACCCATTCTTTGCCGTACATATAGCATTTGTCGTAGTCGAACTTAACATCCAGCTTGGTGCTGATCAGATCGTCATATTTGGTAGCTGCGGCGCGATAGAGCTTTTTCCAGGAATCGTCCCCCGGGGGATGAGCTTCCTGTGCGCGAACCAGAAAGCTAAAAAATAGCAAGCACGCTGCGAGAACAGAGGGTTTGAATGGCATCACGTTCATATTAATGATTTATTTTCAGGCGATAAAGATAATTGTTGACCCGGTTATGGGAGAGAAAATTGTATAAAAGGTATTTTTCGCCGGAATCTACCTAATTTCCTGGGCTACGATGCCCTGCTGCCGGACATCTCGCTACCTCTACCCGTTTCACCCGGCTTCGCCCCCCGGTTTGTATGAGAATTATTCGGTAAATGTATCCAGCGGCTAATCTGTTCACTAGCGTTTTTCTTACCTTGCAGCATAATTTACTCCATCCCATGTCAAAGCTTGGTCTGGTTATCGTATTGATTTTGATGGCAGGCAGGACCTATGCACAGGATTATTTCGTGCTGATTGAGGCTGATAAAGGGCAGCCCTTCTATGTTCGTGTAGACAGCCAATTATATAGCTCCAGCTCTCGAGGGCACCTGATTCTTTCGCAGCTGAAGGATAGTCCATATACCATTACCGTCGGATTCCCCGGTCAGGTTTTTCCTGAGCGTCAGTTTTCTTTTAGGGTCCATCAAAATGACCATGCCTTCCGGCTGAAAAATGAGGATGGGAAAGGGTGGTGGCTGGTGGATGACAAGGGACAGGAATTAGCAACGGTTAATGAAAATAGAGGGGGGGCCAGCGCCCGGATCCCGGGTATCAAAAAAGACGATGCCTTTTCCAGGTTAATGGCCGATGTGGTAAAGGACACGGCTGTCATGTATAGTACATATGCGATAGAGCAGGCGACCCCCTCGCCCGTCAAATCTGCTTCCGCCGACTCAGCATTGGCGAACACAACATCAGGCGCCGCGACATCTCAGAGCAAGGTCGCCGCCGTGCCGGCTACCCCGGCATCCGTCGCTCCGACGCCTGCCAACGCTGCGCCCGCCAACGACTCCCAGGTCTTGACCATTGGTCGGCCGGCTGATACGACGGCGTCGGTCGGCCATGTCGCCCATGATTCCTCCATCATGTCTGTTATCCGGCCCGCACGTGACTCCTCCGCCCTTCACTCCATCGATCCCATGGCTGCAGTTCACCCTGTCGACTCGGCCGTTGCTGCCAGCCGGTCCAAGGATACCAGTCTCGCCGTTCACCCTGCCGTCGTACTTCCTGTCGATTCCGGTGTGGCCCGCTCCGCCGCAGTTTTCCCCGCCGATTCCAGTGCCGCCGCCCACCCCGGCCTAGTTCCTGTGGCCGACTCTGCAGCCGGTTATACTGTCAGTATGCCCCTTCACCGGCCGATCCCCCGGAAGGATACTACCACGACTGCCGCACCTCTTGCCTCCGCGCCCTCACCTCTTTATAGGACAACCGGCGTGACCATGCTGACCGAACATCGATCTTCCAGGTCCCTCCGGCAGGTCTATACAGATCATTACTCCAGCGGGAAGGCCGACACTGTTGTCATCATCATTCCGTTAGACACCCCGGCCCAGGCCGGTCACCCTGCTGTCACTTCGTTGGTTCCCCGGGCGGCCCGTATGACCGACAGCGGGCATCTGACCGCTCCTCAGGGCCACGGCCCCAATCCGGATACGCCTGCCCTCAGTCCGGCCAGGCCTCCGACCAAATCGACCCTCCCCTTCGTCAATTCTGATTGCCATAATTTTGCCACCGATTATGATGTGGACAAGCTGAGGGTTAAAATGCTGGAATCCGCTAAGGACGACGACCGCATACTAGCCGCGCGCAAAGTCTTTAAAACGAAGTGTTTCAGCACCCGCCAGATAAGGGCGTTGAGTGAAGTGTTCACCACCGATGCGGCTAAGTTCAAGTTCCTGGAGGCTGCCTATCCCTTTGTGTCCGATGACCATTTTGCAGAGCTATCGAACCTGTTGGCCGACCCGGTGTACGGCGGCAGGTTCCGGGCGATGACCGGTCACCCCTGATCTTCCGTCTCCGCATCTTATCTTTGCACTTTTCAAGCGCTCAGCTCACATATGCCCAGAACCTTCTTGGAAGTCGCCTATCGAGGCACCCACTATAGCGGATTCCAGATCCAGGACAATGCCTCCTCTATCCAGCAGGAGGTGGAAAAGGCATTGGAGATTGTCTTCCGCCGGTCCTTCACGCTCACGGGTTCTTCCCGGACCGACAGCGGCGTGCACGCATTTCAAAACTATTTTCACTTTGATTATGAGGGGCTTATAGACAAACGGATACTCTATAACATTAACGCCCTCCTTCCCCCCGACATCGTGCTGAAGAATATCTGGCCTGTGGCACCCAATGCCCACTGCCGCTACGATGCGTTGAGTCGCGAATACCGGTATTATATTTATCGCGCCAAGAATCCTTTTCTGGCTGACCGCGCATGGTTCTTCCCTTACACCCTCGACCGCGACAAGCTAGCTGCCGTTGCTGCCCTTATCCCGCAATATGAGGATTTCACCACTTTTTCCAAGCGGAATACGCAGGCGAAGACCCGCTTCTGCGCGGTACTGGACAGCGGCTGGCAGGAGGAAGGAGAATGCCTGGTTTACCGGGTAGTTGCCAACCGTTTTTTGCGGGGTATGGTGCGTGGATTGGTAGGCACAATGTTGCAGGTTGGCAGGGGAAAGATCAGTGTAGAAGAATTCGCCGCCATCATCGGGAAGAAAGACAATCAGCTGGCCGATTTTTCTGCGCCGGGACATGGTCTTTTCCTTTTTCGTATATCCTTTCCTGATAGTATTTTCCTGAGCGCTGTATAGAGCGTCAAACCGGTGGGCAGCACGTCGGGATAGTTCATTTGATGGCAGGATGTTAACAAAACGTTTAAATCGACTGTCAATCCCCTCAGGACGGTTGCATATTTTTTATTGTCTCGAAACCCTTAACAGACGCGCATTTCAGTCAGTGGAAGGAAAATAGAATCAAAAAATATTTGGCGACAAGGTACAACTGCCTATCTTTGCAACCCGATTTGAAAAAGAGAAGACAACGAAGAAAGAGGAAGGGGAGAAAAGATGAGGGGCGGAAGAGTAGAGTGACCATAGAAGTTAAGTCAATATCGGTATAGTTCTTTGCAGGAGGCCGCGACAAATAGAAAGAAAGTGGGAATAGCGGGTTGGAAAAAAGTGAGGGAAAAAGTTTGTTGATAAAGATACTCGTCGTATCTTTGCCGTCCGCTCTAAAAAATTAGACAGTTCTTCAAAATACCGGATGTCGTTTTGTGAATAACTTCACGGTGAAAAATGGCAGAAAGTTTTTGGTGATTTGATAAAGGCTCCTACCTTTGCATCCCGTTCGAAAGAAAGGATGCGGTAGAAACCGCAAAGATCTTTGAAAGTTTGGAAGCAACAGCGCATAAATCAAGTATTTATGGTAAGGTTATGTTAGCGAAAGAAATCGATAATATGACGTCAAATTTCGAGA